>TARA_B110000503_G_scaffold139488_1_pt1 | contig 12636 bp, 13 predicted proteins | sample TARA_B110000503 | Tara Oceans TARA_B110000503 (sample SAMEA4397472) | marine metagenome | biome: Polar Biome; feature: [SRF] surface water layer (ENVO:00010504); material: water (ENVO:00002006), including particulate matter (ENVO:01000060) such as... | depth 5 m
GAAAGTATAATATGCCTAAGAAAAAGAAACATTTATCAAGCGTTAATTTTGACTTGCGAGAAATAGAACCTTTAACACGCAACCAACTAAAGGCCTTTGAATCAAACCAACACTTAGTACTGCATGGATTAGCAGGAACAGGCAAGACTTTTATATCGTCTTATCTAGCATTTGATGATATGATTAAGTATAAATTTCAAAAACTAGTAATTATACGCAGTGCTGTACCAACTAGAGACATCGGTTTCTTGCCAGGCACAGAGAAGGAAAAAGCTTCTGTATACGAAGAGCCTTATAAAGATATTGCTAATGATTTGTTCGGTAGAGGCGATGCCTATGAGATACTGAAACAAAAACGCTTAGTAGAGTTTATGACTACTTCATTTATACGAGGTATTACACTCAGAGATGCAGTTATTCTTATTGACGAGTGTCAAAACATGTCTTTCCATGAGTTAGATTCTATTATTACCCGTATGGGAGAGAACTGTAGAATTATCTTTTGTGGAGACTTTAGACAGGCAGACTTAAAAGGCAATGGTATTAAAGACTTCTTCCAGATTCTAAAACGTATGCAAGTGTTTACGTTTATTGAGTTTGAGGTAGAAGACATTGTACGGTCTGAGTTTGTTAAAACCTATATTATTGCAAAGAACGAACTAGACCTATGAAAGCAGTCATAAGCCACAGAATTTACATGGATTGCAGTGCTGAATTGCAGAATAAGATCGATAAAGAACTTACTTATGCTATTCCCACGCACAATCCATTAGATCCGCCAGAAATGATCAAGAATATGGGTATTATTCGTAACGGTTTAATATCCTTACCGATAGGGCGCATGGATTTGATCCCTGAGCACTATGAAATTGTTGATAGGCGTATTAGTAAGCCTGTGGACTTTCCTGAGTTTAAGTTCGAGTTACGAGCAAGCCAGAAGAAAGTATATGACGAAATCGAAGACAACGCTATAATCAACGCATGGGTCAGTTGGGGAAAGACTTTTACAGGTCTTGCAATAGCAGGTAAGTTAGGTCAAAAAACACTTGTTGTTACCCATACTGTCTCATTGCGTAATCAGTGGGCTAAAGAAGTAGAAAAAGTATTTGGAATTACGGCTGGGATCATAGGCAGTGGTAGATTCGAACTTGATGCTCCTATCGTTATTGGGAATACACAAAGTTTGTACCGAAACATAGACAAGATTCGTAAAGAGTTTGGCACTATCATACTAGATGAGATGCACCATGTTAGTAGTCCTACCTTTAGTAAGATACTCGATACAAACTATTGTCGATATAAGATAGGGCTTTCTGGGACTATAGAAAGAAAAGACGGTAAACACGTTGTGTTCAGAGATTACTTTGGTAATACTCTGTTTAAACCACCGAAAGAAAACTATATGACCCCTGAAATACACATTGTACCCTCCGAAATACGTTTTATGGATGGTGCTAGGATACCTTGGGCAAATAGAGTTACTGCACTGTCAAATGATGAAGAATATAGACACACAGTATCAATGCTTGCTGCGGCCTACGCCGCAAGAGGGCACAAAGTCTTAGTAGTAAGTGATCGAGTGAGCTTTTTAAAGAGCTGCGCCGAGCTGACCGGAGACAAAGCGGTTTGTGTTACAGGTGAGGTATCTCTTGAGGACAGAGAAAAGCTAATAGACAAAATTCTCTACGGGGACGCAAATGTTCTCTACGGAACGCAGGCAATTTTCTCCGAGGGTATATCAGTTGACACACTAAGCTGCTTAATACTTGGTACGCCTGTGAACAATGAGCCACTACTCACACAGCTTGTGGGACGAGTGATTCGCAAAAAGGAAGGTAAGATAGACCCTGTTATAATAGACATACACTTGAGGGGAAATACGGCTCGAAAACAAGCCTCCAATCGTGTTGGGTTCTATATGAAGCAGGGTTGGGAAATGAAATACCTTTAAAAAAATAATACTTGACAACTTGGTTAAAAGATAGTATAATTATGCTCTTATTTGATTGGAAAAAGGTTTTTGATACGGCAAACGGGAATATTGCGACTTGCACCACGATAATGGAAATGCTAATAAAGCAACAAGTACCGCGCAACAAGTTTGACCGTATTTATAAATACTCTTACAGAAACTTTAAAGGGGACAGTTTTCTTCTACATGGAGATATGCTCCTGTACCACGCATATAAGTATACACAAAAAGAACTAGCTATTTATTATGCTTTGGCTTCGCTAAGAAGTACGGCAGAATATATAACCACACAAAAAACCACGTTAGAAGCACTACATTGTCCCGTGCCTCTTGACGAAATTAACGACAACAGACTACTCATAGTATTAGAAGACGAAATAACTTTGATCTATGAAGAAGTCACACTACAGGATATACACTAATGGCATTATCATTTAATAAGCAGACGGGCGGAGCCCAAAAATCATCAATCTCAACTTTTCAGTACAAAGACGGCGATAACAAGATGCGCGTTGTAGGCGACATTCTTGCTCGTTATGTATACTGGATCAGCGGAGAGAACGACAAAAACATCCCTATGGAGTGCTTATCTTTCGACAGAGACTCTGAGCGATTCAACAACAAAGAGCAGGACTGGGTTCGCGAGTACTACCCTGATCTTAAATGTGGCTGGAGCTACGCTTGTCAAGTAATTGACCCAAGCGATGGCAAAGTCAAAGTAGCAAATCTTAAGAAGAAGCTGTGGGAGCAAATCATCACTGCAGCAGAAGACTTAGGCGACCCTACAGACGTTAACACTGGCTGGGATATTTCTTTCAAACGTGTTAAGACTGGCCCTTTACCTTACAACGTAGAGTATCAACTCCAAGCACTGAAGTGTAAGCCCCGTGCTCTCACCGAAGACGAACTTGCCTCTATTGCTGAGCTAAAGTCTATGGATGACGTTATGCCTCGTCCAACTGCCGATGCTCAGAAAGAGCTGTTAGATCGTGTTCGTAATATCGGTAACGAGACTGACGACGAAGCACTAGATGCTGAGTTTAACGTAGGATGATATTATTTACGGCTGACTGGCACATCAAACTGGGGCAGAAGAATGTCCCAGTTAAGTGGGCTACAAACCGTTATCAAATGTTCTTTGATCAAGTCTATGAGCTAGAGAAAGAATGTAATATGCACATAATCGGAGGCGATCTCTTTGATCGTCTTCCGAATATGGAAGAGTTGGAGCTTTACTTCAGGTTCATTCGTGGAGTAAAGATACCAACCATTATCTATGATGGTAATCATGAAGCTACTAAGAAGAATAAGACTTTCTTTACCCAGCTAAAACAGGTTTCCAGGGATATTAACCCTCTTATCAATGTAGTAGACATATCATACGTTGACGCAGATTTAGGTTATGGCATACTGCCTTACGCAGATCTACACAAGAAGGGTAGCATTGATCACTTTGATACGACGCAGCCTTTGTTTACCCACGTTCGAGGAGAGATACCACCGCACGTAAAACCGGAAGTTGACTTAGACCTCTTTGAGGACTTCCCTGTTGTATTTGCAGGAGACTTGCACTCTCATAGCAATACACAAAAAAATATTGTATACCCAGGCAGCCCTATGACTACATCTTTTCATAGAAGTAAGGTAAAAACTGGGTACTTGTTAATCAATGAAAGAGACTGGAGTTGGATGTGGGAAGAGTTCACCTTGCCTCAGTTGATTCGTAAAACAGTAACAAATGAAGCTGATATGCTCCCTACTGAGTTTGACCACACGATATACGAAGTAGAAGGCGACATACAAGATTTAGCAAACGTAAAGAACTCAGAGCTGCTAGATAAGAAAGTAGTAGTACGAAAGTCAGAAGCCTCCTTGATAATAGACAAAGATATGTCAATTCAGGATGAGCTAGCAGAGTACTTAACCTACATACTTGAAATTAATACTGATAAAATACCAGACATCATAGGAACTTACAATGATTACACTACAAATGTTGAAATGGGATAACTGCTTTAGTTATGGCTCTGGTAATCAATTACAATTAGATGATAATACCGTTACACAAATCCTTGGTACTAACGGTATGGGTAAGTCTTCCATACCGTTAATCATTGAGGAAGCCTTGTATAACAAAAATTCTAAAGGTATTAAGAAGGCAGACATCCCCAACCGTTATATTAATGACGGCTATAATATTTATCTCTCTTTCACTAAAGATGCGGATAAGTATGCAATTACAGTTAATCGCAAAACAAATATTAAAGTAAAACTCGAAAAGAATGGTACTGATATTTCTAGCCATACGGCTACTAACACCTATAAGACTTTGCAGGAAGTTCTTGGAGTAGACTTTAAAACCTTTTCGCAGCTAGTGTATCAGAATACTAATGCGAGTTTACAGTTCTTGACCGCTACCGATGCAAACCGTAAGAAGTTTCTTATTGATTTACTGCACCTAGAGAAGTACGTTGAGCTGTTTGAAGTATTTAAAAGCGCTTCCAGAGAAGTAGCTGCGGTGTCTTCTACGCTGGCAGGGAAACTCGCAACAGTTGAAAAGTGGTTAGAAGATAATAAATTGAGTGATACCAACATACTACCCATGTTGGATTTGCAAATTAATACATCTGAAGATCAGAAGACTTTAAGTTCTTTGACGATAGAGATTGCAAATATCTCCGAAAAAAATAAAAAAATCTCTACCAATAATCAATATAAGAAGATGCTAGACGAGATAGATATTAGTGCTATCCAAAGCTCGCCAATTACAAAGTATGAATCCTATGACGATTTACAGTCAGAGTTAGGCTCCTTGCAAGCAGTCGCTGCGGGTGCTCAACGAACTTTAGATAAATTAGAACGAATTTCTGACGAGTGCCCTACTTGTAAGCAATCTATTGATGTTTCTGAAGAGAAGGCAATGATTGAAGTAGAGCGTGTTAAGAAAGATACTGCGCACGCTAAAGCTATGGTAATTGGCCCTAAGATTAAGCTGATTAAAGAAAACAATCTGGAATTTGAGCGCAATAATAAAGCTCGTAAAGATTGGGAAGATTTATTGCGAGCGTACTCGCAGGAGCTTCCTGCTAGTATCTTGGATCAGGCACAGTTGGAAAGCGAGCTGTTTGCTGTACAGGATAGATTACGTGCTTCAAAGAAACAGTTGGAAGAAAATGCGGCAGAGAATGAAAGACGTACACGATTAAATACTCGTATACAAGTAATTCAAGAGCAGACAGATGAGTTTATCTTTCAATTTGAAGAATATAGCTCCAAATTAGAAGAAAATAGTAAGTTAGAGTCTAACCTTACAGTGTTAAAGAAGTCATTCAGTACGAACGGGTTGTTAGCATATAAGATCGAAAACCTAGTAGGTGAGCTAGAAGAAATGGCGAATGAGTACTTAGCTGAACTCTCTGATGGCCGCTTCACTCTGGAGTTTGTTGTTTCAAATGATAAACTCAATGTAGAGATCACAGACAATGGTAACGTAGTAGACATTCTAGCTCTTTCTTCTGGTGAGCTTGCACGAGTTAATACAGCTACTCTGATAGCGATTAGAAAGCTAATGAGTAGTATTTCGAAGTCTAAAATCAATATATTGTTCTTAGACGAAGTTACTAACGTACTCGATGACCAAGGTAGAGAGAAGCTAGTAGAGGTTCTATTGAGAGAAGACTTAAACACTTACATAGTGTCACACGGTTGGTCTCACCCTCTCTTAGAGAAGATCGAGGTAGTTAAGGATGGCAACATCAGCGTATTGGAGTAGTAATGAGTGCAGGTCGCAGAAGAATGTGGTGGAGACACCTCAAAGCAAGAGAAGAGCTAGGTGTAGAACCCGAAGAGGAAGTAGAGGAAGAAAATGGTAGATTCGAGAGCAAAGGGAGCGAGAGGCGAGTACCTAGTAAGGGACATGCTGAGAGAGGCGACAGGGCTGAAGTTTGAGAGAGTACCTGCCTCGGGTGCTCTTGAATACCTGAAAGGGGACTTATACGTCCCTAATCAAAGAAATCATTATTGTATAGAGGTAAAAAACTACAAAGACTCTGCCCTCTCTGATAAAATATTTACACAACCAAAGACAAATAATCTTATCAGATGGTGGAAGAAAGTAGTAATACAAGCGGCAGGTGGCGATCAAAAGCCAATGCTATTTTTTAAATATGACCGATCAAAGGTATTTGTAGTAACAGAAAATAAGCCAGAGAATACAGATGAGTATCTGTATATACGGTTTTTAAATTGTTATGTGCTATTAATGGACATTTGGTTGGCATCTGAAAAGACGGAGTGGATAGGTGGCTTTTAATTTTAATGAAGCAATTGGAGGTGCTGAGAGCACTGTATTAATTGTTGATGCACTAAACTTAGCTTTTCGATGGAAGCATCAAGGCAGATCTGATTTTCGTGAGCAGTACGTCGAAACAGTTAAGTCTCTAGCAAATTCTTATAAATGTGGTAGAATTATTATTACCGCAGATTGGGGCTCTTCTAGTTACCGTAAAGAGTTATTGCCAGAGTACAAGCAGAATCGAAAAGATAAGTACGCTACACAAACAGATGAAGAAAAGCAAGCATTTATAGACTTTTTCGACGAGTATGAAGAGACTTTAGAACTATTAGCAGAGAGCTATACCGTACTTCGTTATCAAGGTGTAGAGGCAGATGATCTTGCTGCCCACCTTGTAAAAGATAAAAAGCAGTATGGTTTAGAAAACATTTGGCTACTGTCAAGTGACCGAGATTGGGACTTATTGATCCAAGACGGTGTAAGTAGGTTTTCTTACGTTACTCGAAAAGAAGTTACTATAAATAACTGGAGCGAGCACTACGGTGTTACACCTGAAGAGTATATATCCTTCAAGTGTCTCACAGGAGATAAAGGCGACAATGTTCCAGGTATTAATGGTATCGGCCCGAAGAGAGCAGAGCAGCTCATAAAAGAATACGGCGACGCACTAACAATTTACGACAACATTCCATTAGATGGTAAGTATAAGTATATACAAGAGCTAAACGCAAATGCTGAAGTATTGCTAAAGAATTATGAGTTGATGGACTTAATTACATATTGCGATGACGCGATAGGCACGGATAATATATCCGAAATAAGGGAGAAAATGGTCTAATGGATCAGTATCAAAGTTTTATTCACAAAAGTAGATATGCGCGCTGGCTAGATAAAGAAGGACGCCGTGAAACCTGGGAAGAAACGGTTACGCGTTATATAGACTTTTTTAAAGAAAGAGAGCAGTTAGACGACGAAAGCGGTGAAGAGATTTATAACGCTATTCACGCAATGGAAGTCATGCCCTCTATGAGATGTATGATGACGGCAGGTGAAGCCCTGAAACGTGACAACGTAGCAGGCTTTAATTGCAGTTATTTACATATTGACCATCCACGAGCTTTTGACGAGCTTATGTATGTGTTGATGTGTGGAACAGGCGTAGGCTTTAGTGTAGAGCGTAACTTTATCACCAAACTACCCGAAGTAGCTGAGTCGTTCCACAAAACAAGCTCCACCATTGTAGTAAGCGACAGTAAGCTCGGCTGGGCTAGTGCCTTCCGCGAACTACTTGCTATGCTTTATGCAGGTAAAATACCTGAGTGGGATATGAGCCGCGTACGTCCAGCAGGAGCGAGACTAAAGACATTTGGTGGCAGAGCTTCAGGCCCCGAGCCTTTAGAAGACTTGTTCCGCTTCTGTGTAAATATCTTTCAGAAGTCTGCTGGTCGTAAGTTGACTAGTATTGAGTGCCACGATGTATGTTGTAAGATTGCGGATATTGTAGTAGTAGGTGGTGTACGCCGTTCTGCTCTTATCAGTTTGTCAAATCTTTCTGATCAGCGTATGTCCAAAGCTAAATCAGGACAGTGGTGGGTTGACCAAGGTCAGCGTCGTCTAGCAAACAACTCTGTAGCATATACTGAGAAGCCAGACTTTGAAGCGTACCTTAACGAGATGAAGAACTTGTACGAGTCTAAAGCCGGTGAACGTGGTTTGTTCAGCCGTGTAGCAGCCCAGAAGATTGCGGCACGTAATGGTCGTAGAGATGCAACTTATGAATTTGGTACTAACCCTTGCTCTGAGATTATTCTCCGTAGTAATGAATTCTGTAACTTATCAGAAGTAGTAGTACGAGCAGACGACACGCTAGAAACTCTGCTAGAGAAAGTCCGTAAAGCAACTATTATCGGATCTTTGCAGTCTACTCTCACAGACTTTAGGTACCTGCGGGTGCGCTGGAAGCGTAACACTGAAGAAGAAGCATTGTTGGGCGTAAGTTTAACTGGAATCATGGATCACGCAGTATTAGGAGACCCAAACAACACTGAACTAGCTGGCTGGCTAGAGGAAATGAGAGATGTCGCTGTTGCAACAAATAAAGAATGGGCTGAAAAGCTTGGTGTTAACCAGTCTGTCGCTATTACATGCGTTAAGCCAAGTGGTACTGTTTCTCAGCTTGTTGACAGTGCTTCCGGTATTCATCCTCGCTTCAGCAAGCATTACATTCGCCGTGTACGTTCAGACAAGAAAGATCCACTTGCACTCTATATGGAGCAAGCCGGATTCCCAGTAGAGAATGATGTTATGTCGCCCTCTTCTGTAGTGTTTAGCTTCCCGGTTAAAGCGCCAGAAGACAGTACATGTGTGAAAGAAGTAGGAGCTATGGAGCAGTTGGCTCTTTGGAAAGCGTATCAGAATCACTGGTGTGAGCACAAGCCTAGTGTGACTGTATACTATACCGATAGTGAGTACTTGCAAGTAGCTCAATGGATTTGGGATAATTTTGATCTATGCTCTGGAATTAGCTTACTTCCTACAAGCGATCACGTTTACCAACAAGCTCCATATGAAGATATTACTGCTGAAAAGTACGAAGAACTAGTGGCGGCAATGCCACAAAACGTAAACTGGGAAGATTTAGCCCAATTTGAAAAAGAAGATAACACAACCGGATCACAAGAGCTTGCCTGTACTGGCGGCGGCTGTGACATACTATAATTAAGGATATTATAATGACTGAAGTAACTGAAAACGACGTACAAACCATCTCTCTGAACGATAAAGAGTATAAAGTAGAAGATCTATCCGAGAAAGCTAAGTACTTAGTATCACAAGTACAGGATATGCAAGCTCAAGCAAACCAAAGCCGTGCTCGTCTCGACCAGATTCAAGTAGGTATTACAGGTTTCACAAACTTGTTACAGGTAGAGCTGGAAAATCCAGCTCCTGCTGAAGTACCTGTTGAGGGTGACCTAGTTTAAAGAGTAGTAAAACTAAAAAAGGGACTGTAAAGTCCCTTTTTTATTGCCTTGAAAAACCTGTGGTTAAATACCTTTAATATTTTACTGCTTTGTGAGGGTAGTTAACCAACCCATCAGTGTCAGGTACGTAGTTAGCAGGAAACTCGGGTAGATCTACATAAGGCGGTTTTTCTGTAATAGCTTTGCCCTCTAAAACAACTCTATCATATTCAACACCTAGCGCGTCCATCCAATTCACAGTGCCCCAGTCTTTATCTCTTCTATTTGCGTAGCAAACTATACCATCTAACCTTTGGTCATACACGTATGTTGGGTAAATCTCGTGAAGGTGTCGTAAGTCAATGTCACCTTGGCTCCACGCGTACTTCAAATTGTTGTATTGCATTGTGTCTTCACCAACAATTAAATGAGGGTCGAATGTAAACTCTTCTGTGGCAGCCTTTTTAGAGTAAAAGGTCAGCCTAAGATGGTGCTCCCAGTTATCTATGTATTTATAGGCAAACAAGTGCAGTTTTTTGTGTGCAACACTTAGTCTCCTCGAATACTCATCAAAGACGGGTATATATGTTCCAGCTAACGCGGCTTGCCACCACTCGTGCGGGTGCATAAAAGTCCTGTAGGCAAACGCGGGTATATGCTTAGGGTTTGTTTCATTTGGTGCGCTTCGGTAGTCCTCATCAGCGAGTAAACCTATTTGGTACTCTAAAGCAATTGCATCGGGGGGAGACTCACTTTGCGCTATGGTGTCATACAACCATACTCCGTGTTTTGTTATGTAGTCATCCCCGTCGACGAGTACCATGTAGTCATTATCGGAAGCACGGAAAAGAGACAGCACAGAGTTTTTTCCTGTGGAAGGCGTACCATCACTAGAAGTAACGTAGTACTCGATACCCTCATCAACGCACCAAGCCTCAGCATCGGCTAAGTATTGAGCGTTGATTTCGCTTTCTTTACCTCCCATGCCTAACCAGGAGTTTAAGACGATAACCAAATCTTCTTTCGGTATATAATCCAAGTGTCTTTTTGTGCCGTACAAGTTTCGGCAACAAAGCGCGTAGTACTTTAACTTTGCCATATAAACTATCCTAGAGGTGCGATTGGCCAAATAACGCTATTTGGGTAACCTTCTTGCTCTGTTATATCTCGCAGAGCTTGCCTGTACTCTAACATAGCAGTAGATATAACTCTGTCACTTAGCGCGTTTACATCCGTGGAGCCTAGAAGCATTTCTCTTTTTGCTAGAATCTGTACGACTTTTTCAGCCTCGGTAAGCTCAATTACATTCAAAACCCTAGTTCTTAGCTCGTCAGTCTCAACCCACGACTCTTCTAACTGCTCAAATGTAGGGTTATACTCCGGTATATCACCCATAACCAAACCGCGGATTTCGCCTGTCCAACTAGAGGGGGTAAACGATATAGACTCCGCGTCTTTGTTGAAAAATGCGTATGCTTCAGTTTGAGCGTGCTCAACAAGAGAAACTATAAGCTCGTCGGTTAACTCGTCTTTGTAATACCTACGAGTTACGTAGTCCGTACGGCCTTCTTCCATAAATTTAATAACAACCATTTCTTCGGTTGTATCAATGTGTAATATTTCGTAATTTGTGTACATATATATTTTTCCTGTAATTTAGTATATAACTTTAAAAGATATATAGCCGCCATATTGGGCACCGTGCAACGCAAGGTAGGCCTTACTGGCATCGTCTCCTCCGCTAGCAGATGATGTAATCCAACGGTAAAAGTAGGTGGCGGTGCCTCCGCTATCATACGTGTTCGGAATCATTCCATAGGCCGCACTTGCGCGAGTAAACGATACTTCATAATCAGTAGCCGCGCTCTGTCCAGCGGGCGTTGGATCACCGTACCTCCAGTACTTATTGTTAAATCGCATCCTAAGCTCTGTAAAACCTCCCGTTGTAGATGTGTTACCGGAACCCTTCTTAGTTAAAGCGACATAGCGGTTTATAGCAGTGCCTCCGCTCTGATCCGCCGCGTATAGTCCTACTATTCTTTGCCCCGTGGACATTAACAAGTTCTTGCTAGTAGACCCAAAAGCGTTTCTGTTCTCACTAGCCTCAGCTCCCGTTAGAAATCCCGACCCTTTTGCCTCCGCCCACCCAGCGCGTCCATACGTACTTTGGGCCCCATCTTCCGATTTGCCGCACAGCAACTCGGCTGTTCTATTGTCAGCAGAGTGAAAGTTGCTGAACGATATAGTCCCAGACCTAGGTACCGGCAAATAAGGGTCGCAGTTGTAGTACGAGCTAAGGGTGTACCCAAGCCCGAATTCCGCATTAAAGGCGGCGAAAGACTTTGCGCCTGAGGAGGTTAAAGCCATTAACTAATTACGCCACACGCGATCTTATGACCGACGCCATTAGCAACTTCGCCAACGCGGACAAGAGTAGCCTCTGCATCGTATTCACCTTCAGCATCAAAGCAGACATTGACTGAACGCTCATGCACGCAGCCAGAGTCACTGCAAGTAAACTTAACTTGGATGTCTCTGCAATCAGACTCGGAAGAGATCATCTCACCTTCGTTCTCCATATCGGGCATCTCAGTAGTGCGAGTGCCTGTGTATTCTTCTAGTAATTCATATGTAATATTCATTATTTATTTTCCTTTTAGTTGTTTCTTGAGGTCATCGACCTCTTCTTTAAGTTCTTTTATAGCTTCAATCATAAGTGCAACCATGTTACCATAGGCAACTGCTTTATTACCTTCTTCACCCGAAACTACTTCTGGTAATACCTTTTCAACTTCCTGAGCAACCACACCAGCTTGTCTAACATCTGGCATGATACCAGTCTCAGGGTCAACTTCATAATCTGTTCTGTCATAGGTGTAACCATTAATCGAACAAACCTTTTCAAGAGCATTTGGTATTCTTACTAAGTTAGTTTTAACCGATATATCAGAATATGCAGTAACGTTACCTGAAGTCCATATACCAATACCAAATGCACATTTTAAAGCACCATTTTCTCTAAGCTGCAACTGATGAGATAAACCTGCAATCGACTGATTGGTACCCGTGCCTGCGTTACTATGAGACCATGTAAGACCATATATGTTACCAGCAGATGTTCCATCATCAGATGTTTTATATGCAGCACCCATAGACCAAACATGTTGATAACGGGTAGCTGAATAAAGACCAAAGACACCTCTACCATAGTTATTGGCAACTAAAGCTACCTGAGTGGCCATTGTAATAGTTCCACTGAAACTATCTGCTGCATTAGATCGTAAGAATGCCGTACTATCAATGCCGTCCAATAGATTAGAGTTATTTACAGTTTGAGACCCGATGTTGGCTGTATTTATGTAATAAGAACCTTGTTGACCGTCGAGAAGATCAGCATCTAAGCCTGAGCC
>TARA_B110000503_G_scaffold143728_1_pt1 | contig 12611 bp, 11 predicted proteins | sample TARA_B110000503 | Tara Oceans TARA_B110000503 (sample SAMEA4397472) | marine metagenome | biome: Polar Biome; feature: [SRF] surface water layer (ENVO:00010504); material: water (ENVO:00002006), including particulate matter (ENVO:01000060) such as... | depth 5 m
CTGACTCCAACAAATGGCTGTGACTTTTCAAACCTCTCACGAATTTGTGAGAGTACTGGCATGTTTCGTTCTGCCCACTCGATACGTTTACGACCTTCTGCAGCTAATGATGCATCAGCGATATCGTGTGCTGGAAGTGTTGCAGTAATTGGTGAATTCATAGTTAACTCCTTAAATGGTAATTACTTACAGTTGATTGGACTGTGCTTACCTAAGGCGTAGGGCTCTACTTTGCTAGGCGGCTCTGCACATAGATTAGTGCTAGCCGGGCTATCGTGGCTATTTAGACGCTAACCATGGATTGTGGCGAGTACCTCATCCCTGACTTTCTCCATCTGAGCCTGTGTTTTAGCCTCCACATTCAATCTAAGTAGTGGCTCAGTATTTGAAGCCCGCACGTTAAACCACCATGTATCACCATTTACCGTTAGGCCATCAAGGTGATCAACAGTTATGCCCGCGGCTGAGCCGAACTGATCTTCGATCTCTTGCAGTGAGCTCCTGGAATCGGCAACTGTTGAATTGATTTCACCACTTGAGATGTAGCGACTATAGGGCTTTAGAAGTTTCGAGAGTGCGACTTCGACTTCGCTAAGGGCTGCTATGGCGTGCAATGCGGCAAGCATGCCCGAATCAGCTTTCCAGAAATCACGGAAGTAAAAGTGGCCAGAATGTTCTCCACCAAAGACTGCGCCAGTTTCTGCCATCAACTGCTTGATATACGAATGACCTACACGCGAACGGATTGCGGTGCCGCCTTTTTCTTCGACTATTTCACTAACAGCGCGAGATGAAATCAAATTATAAATAACTTTAGCGCCCGGATATTTAGCTAACTCACGGTCTGCGATCAGCGCAGTCAAGGTTGATGGGTTGACTAGCGCGCCGCACTCGTCAACCAAGAAGCAGCGATCAGCATCTCCATCAAATGCCAGCCCAATATCAGCCTTACTTTTCTTAACGGCTGCTTGTAGGTCTTTCATATTCTTAGGATCTAGCGGGTTTGCTTCATGATTTGGGAAAGTTCCATCCAACTCAAAAAATAACGGAACTACTTCGCAATTTAATCGATTAAATACAGCTGTTGCAGTATGTCCTGCCATACCGTTTCCTGCATCAATTACTACTTTTAGCTGGCGAATTGGCGACATTTCAACTAAGGAAAGTAGGTGATCCACATAATCTGTTAGTAGTTCTTGACGCTTTTCCTTTCCAACACTTCTAAAATCTAGCGGTGAACCTTCCTTAACGAAACGCTCAATTATTTGTAGCCCTGATTCTCTACCAATTGGTCGCGCTCCACTTAGACAAAGCTTTATACCGTTGTAATCAGCTGGATTATGGCTAGCAGTAAACATTGCTCCGGGTAGATTCAATTTACCTGCCGCGAAGTACAACATATCCGTTGATGCAAGCCCTATTCGAATTACATCCATGCCTTGCGAGGTAACGCCCGCTGAAAATGCATCTGCCAAACCAGAAGATGAGGTACGCATATCCTCGCCAATTACAACTTTTCCTGGCTCACGCTCTTGCATTAAGAATCTAGCAAACGCTACTCCAGTTGCGAATGTAAAGTCTGGTGTTAATTCGCTATCTACCAGACCTCGAATGTCATAAGCTTTAAATATAGATATAGTCTTCTTCTCTCAATTAGTTTTACTTATCTCTACTTAGTTTATTCTCCTGAACATTTTTTTAAGATGGAACTGCACGAAGATGTCCTCGGCGTCCTAAGTGATTACCAATATTAATTTGATTATCTTGCGTGTGTATTTCTGCCAGCACATCTGTAGTTGCCACCTCGCGTACCGCATCGGCAATTGCCATTAAGTCATCTTCGCTGGGTCCGCTGGCGAGTTGTGAACTCTCTTCCTTGATCACATTCCAGCCATTAGGAACAGTCAAACGTTTGCCATGAACTTCGCAGAGATCGTATGAATGCGGTTCGGAATATGTTGCTAGCGGTCCAAGTATGGCCGTTGAATCAGCATAGATATAGGTAAGGGTCATAGATGCCAGGCTCCTGCAACTAACTCGGGAGCAACTTCGCCCAGTTCTAGCCAACTTACTCATAGCGCTAAGGTTAGTGGGAAGACCCGCTAAAACCTTGGATTGTCAGGGAGTTAAGACGCGAATATTTGAAACTGGTACTGCAGATTTAGTTAATACACTTCCAGCTACCAATGGAAAATATCCAGACCCGCTCTTTGATGTAACTAATCCAGCGGCATATATATCTTTTCCGGCATCGATAATTTGCACCGAAGAGGCGCCAACGGGAATCTTCACCATAGCGATAGCCTCCCCCTTGATACTCAAAGTTCTACTTTTGCCACCTCTCAGCGCAAGTTTTAACGAAACATCAATCTTTTCCCCAATGAATACCAACTGAGGAGCAAGACCACTAGTTGCCAACGTGAATTTGCTTAGCTTTGGGGCCGCTGTACTCCATATGAAATCGGACTTTCCTTGTGCAAACGTCTGTGAAAATACTGCAGCCACCAGGGGTTGATCAGATGATATTTTCACCCCAAATTTAGTTGGTGGAAGATTTGGATCAAGATCTAGCGTTACTACGGAACCACTAGTAACTAATCTGTTCTCTAAACCAGTCGGAATAAAACTGCCATCCATTGAGTAAATTTCTACTGTGATACTCGCATCCAGTTCTCCCGGCACTAGTACGCGAAGTGAGTGAGAAAGTGCAATTGAATTAGATCCTGCCTTACGTATGTTATGCGGAATTGCAGGGATATAAATTTGTTTCTCGGCGCTGGAAGCAAAATTAATAACATCTCCACCGAGAGCTTTTAGCCCTCTACCGCGCTCATCTAACATGTAACTAGTTACTCGACCGGCTCTGGTAACGGTCTGTACTACCAACTCCTTGGAACCGGGAGCAAGAGAATCTAGCCTAACCTCAAGGAATGAATTTTCCTTGAGAAAAATTGCCTTAGATGGTTGTTCGCCAACTTCATTCCAAATTCTCAAATCAACAGTTGCTGGGCTTAGTCCGCTATTGACCAGAAGCATAAGACCTTTACTGGCCACATTTGCAGACCCTCCGACGAACCATTGCTTATTCTGTAAAGAGGAGCAGATAGTCGCCCCCGCCCATATGCCATTTCTGAATTGCCAAACAACCGGTGTCGTATTCTGCGATTCCACAATGATTGGCGCCTTCTTCTGTGTATATCGCAACGTTTGAGATGGAATAGTTGAGAGCGACTTTGCTCCGACAAACCGTAACTGGGTTTTATCTGATGTAAGGGAAATGGCAGTGGTTAAATTAGTTGGGGTAGAAGGACAAACAACGGGTGGATAGTTTGCCGAAAAAGAATTCGTTGAAAGACTAACGTCTAATGCATTAGCAGTTACCATAACTATGGCTGCAATAATCGCCAAAAGAACAGGGCGTTGTAATCTCACGCTAACTCCACATCTGCAATTTCACGGCGGCGGCGGCCAGCAGGCAGAGCGAGTACAAGAACTGTGACAAAAATGATTATCTGCCAAGAGACCCATGCACGCCTGAGGGTTCCGTCATAAATCAAAGTTGTTAGACCGGATTTAGTCACCTCAAAAACAGGCATTCCATCTACGCTCTTAGTTCGTTTAAGTCGCTGCCCATCCTGAATTGCCTGCCATCCCCGGCTGAAGTTTTCAGTCAGCGTTAATTCACCAGGGCTATTAATGGTAACCCCCAAAAATCCCTCAGTAAGGACCGAGTCACTTCCAGATAAATCTTTGAAGAGTAATTGACCCGTATTGCCAGCATTTTTCCAGACGATTCCCGCTTTTGTTGACGATGCTCTCGTAAAACCACCTAGGCCATCAATTACGCGCGCTAAATTTTCATCACCTGGGCTCTTCAGGTAAAGATATTTAATTCCGTGTACTGCAAATGTTGTTCCTGCGCTTAACCCGCTCCCATCGGCCAATTCCCGCACCGCATTTAAAATTTGTGTACGTTCACGTGGTGCTAAATCTGGCTCACCTAAGAGCACATCTCCCCCTCTTGCCAGGTAGTAGCTCAAGGTACTTTCCCCGGCCACCGTTCTTGGTCGTATCACCATTGTTTTGGCATCATTTTCAATCGCTAAGAATGGTGGGAGTACAACTGCTTTTCCAGTGCGCAAGGGCGAATCTGCCCCGCTTGTTACAAGCCAGCCAACTGACGCGGTTGCATAAATCGCTGTTATCGCCAGTAGAACTGCAGCCGAAATGTGTCGAAAATTTATGTGTGTAGATATAAGTTGATCGCGCAATTTATCTAACATTACAACAACTGCGCATACCGCCGAAATTGTGGCAATTGCGATAGTTGAGCCGGAATAAATTGGAGTTCTGACCGATGTTCCATTTCCAGTAATCGATATTGAACTCAAAATGGCTGAGGTTAATATTGCTGCAAAACCTATTTCAGAGATGAATCTGGCTCGGGTTGATGAAAATATTGCAATCGATAAAACAATTGTGAGTGGACTAATTAGCCAAATTGGCAGAGAGCCTTGACCCCCTGGATTTCCCAATAACGCCAGATTTGGCCCACCGCCTGAAATGAAAAAACCGGCATCTAGTAGGAATCTATGTGGATCGATTATTAGCTCAAAACTCCATGGCGCGCTAATCAATATTGGAATAAGTAAAACTGTAATACGGCGGTATATACGAGCATTAAATATCTCTCTATTTACGGCTCGTCCACTCGCTAAATAATCACGGTAAATTGTAAATCCCGTCAGGCTCAGACCAACTAAAAAGATTATTGGCGAGAAAGCCATTAGCGCGCTGGCGAATAGCGAGGTTGCAAATACGCGTTGCCATGAGTCGGTTTCGATCTGAAACCAATTTTGTCCCACTATTACAAATAACGGCAATGTGATCAGAATGAAAACGGTACTTAACCTACCTCCATTAATCGCTGAAATTGAAATTGGGGAGATCGCGTACAAAAGAGCAGACATCGCAGTGAGCCAGCGATTTTTAGATAAAAGTTTGAGTAGCTGGTGCATACTGGCGGCCATCAAAATTGGGGCTAGAAAAAAGAAGATTGCAAAAAATAATTTCACACTTCCGAGAAATGGTGTTGCTGCTATAGCGACTGCAGCTAGCCAGGGTGGTGGTGCTGCTGAGGTACCCATGCCGATGCTGTGCCAGCCATTGAAGTAACTCTGCCATAGATCGCTCACCCCGGCAGGCTGTTCAGGAAGTGCTCCCCCAGAAATAACGCCAAATCGTTCTCGCGACCAAAATATTGTGATTAAGAATAGGAGAGTTGTAATTGTAAATAGTGGTCGCTTAAATATTGAGAACCAATTTCGATTCGAAACGGGCGTAAGTAAATCTTCCTCATCTAAGTTTTCATCGAGTATCGAGATTGTAGTGAGCTCGGAAATCTCATTAGGGGAAATTTGGGAACGTAACCATTCGGATGTTCGAGAAAATGACTGTCGAATTTGTGACCACCTAGATGGGATAAATTTTAAGACTACCCCTGAAGGAACAAGCCGCTGCATTCTTCTACTCTTACGGGCAGCTAATAGTTCAGCAGGATGAAGTAATTGCGTTCCAACTGCTAGAAGTTCATCACTCGCATAACCAGGTAATTTTGCAAATAGAAAACCTGCAGCACGAATTAGAGCGCCAGAAAATAATTGCACCACTAAAAATGGCAATCGCCACCAGGAGGAATTTACAAGCAGTACATAAGCAGCGTTCCGTCTATCTAATAACAATGGGCGATGTAAGAACGCTTCTGCGACATCCACGGTTCTGCGCTCATTTGCTGAAGCTTCCGCATGGTAGGCGACAGCGCTCGAGACAGCTATTGCTACATATCCTGCAGAATAGAGACGCCAACCAAAGTCAACATCATCGCGGAATAGCTCTAGGTTGCTATCAAAACCACCAAGTTGTTTATAAACATCTCTGCGAATTAGCGCACCCGCCGTACTAACTGAAAGAACCTCATGAACCCCGTCGCGTTGACCCTGATCATATTCAAATCGCTCTAATCCAGTCCAACGATTTCCATTTGCGGCAATACTTACTCCGACCTCTAGCAAATGAGTGCGATCGCTCCAACCCAAAAGCTTGGGGCCGGCCATTGCAGCGCTTGGGTGAAGTGCCACTTCAGCAATTAGATTTTCAAGCGCGCTCGGATCTAACGATAAATCATCATGCAAAATCCATAGCCATTCATGTTCCAAATCCATTCCAGCTGGAAGTGATGCAACAGCATGAGCGATCGCTTCACCAAATCCAGTATCGCGCGCCATTGGAAGGACGGGGATGCGGGCACCTTTAACAAGTTTTGCCGATGAATCTAAAGAACCTGTATCAACTGCAATTACTCTCTCAATTGGATGAGTCTGAGACATTAACGAAGTAACGACTTCTGGTAACCAATTCGCACCATCATGCATTACAAGAATCGCAGTAACGCGATGAGAACTCATGAAAGTTACGCTGGGCGGCGCTTCAAACGGCGGCGCTCACGTTCGGAGAGTCCGCCCCAGATACCAAAGCGCTCATCATGTGCGAGTGCGTATTCCAAACATTCTTGTCGAACGTCGCAAGACAAGCAGACACGCTTTGCCTCACGAGTTGAACCACCCTTCTCGGGGAAGAATGCTTCCGGATCTGTCTGCGCACAAAGCGCTCGCTCTTGCCAGGAGAGTTCAAGATTATCTCCATTAGCTAATTTTATTGATGGGCCAGCAGTAGGGGCTGCTTCCGGGCGAATTGGCATCGATCAATCTCCTCTAGACCTTAGTTGGCCGCTCTCGTGGTGAGGGCCGCTTCTCTATAACGAATTACACGCTTGTAATCCCTTTAAGTCAAGCCGGCGATGGCCCAGAAATATGAGTTTTGCCGACCCTTAGGGGGATTTACAGAGATTTATCGACTTATTAAAGAGAAATTGCCAAATTTTCGCGCTTGGAGATGTATTTTTCAGAGACTTTACTGCCAGCGGCAATAACTGAACCATGCAAAATAAATGAGTTAGAGATAGCGCAGTTATCGCCGACTATTACGCCATCGCCAATGATCGAATTGGAAATTTTGCACCCAGCCCCAATAACTGTGTTGGCGCCAACTGAAGTTCCACCTGTCAAAGCTGTCCTGGCTCCGATTTGAGTTCCTGCCCCGACTAAGTACTCCCCGCCAACAAGATCACGTGAACCTTTAAAGAGCGCCGCTGGTGTTCCTATATCAAGCCAATATGACTGCTCGTGATATCCATAGACGGGGCGGCCAGATTTCACTAATTCCGGAAAAGTTTCACGTTCGATACTGACGATGCTTTCACTTGGGATCTGTGAAATAACAGAAGAGTTAAAAATATAACAACCTGCGTTAATTGCATTAGTTACTGGATTCTCCATTTTTTCTAGAAAGTCAATGACATGACCTTTGGCATCGGTTGGTACACAACCATATGCGCGCGCATCTGTAACATTAATTAAATGCAAGGTGGCATCGGCAGAGTTTGCCCGGTGGAATTGAATTTGCGCCGCAATATCGTGTGAACTCAATACATCACCATTAAATATTACAAACTCTTCATTTAAATCGTCGCTTAAGTCTGAGACTCCAACTAGCTCGGCAGCATTTCTAATGGCACCGCCAGTACCAAGTGGTTTTTTCTCTACTGCATAAAGTAACTTCATTCCCCATCTAGAGCCATCCCCAAAGTAGGGGGTGAATATCTCTGACAAGTATGAAGTCGCCAGAATCACGGTGTTTATGCCGGCTTTTTTTGCTGCAAGTAATTGATGCTCTGTCACCGGAAGTCCGCCAACTGGCAACATGGGCTTAGGCGTTTCATTTGTAAGAGGTTTTAGGCGAGTCCCGAAACCTCCAACCAATAAAATCCCGATTGCCATTAAGCGATCGCATTCATTATGCGGGATGCGGCTTCGCTAATTTGTTCATCTCTCGCTGTCATTGCTACACGGATGTGAGAGTCTCCCAAGGGGCCGTAAAAACTGCCTGGAGTTGCAAGTATGCCTAGCTGTGCCAACCAAGCAACAGATTTCCATGCATCTTCAGATCTAGAGCACCAGATATAGAGCCCCGCAACAGAATCATCAATCCGAAAACCTGCCGCCTTTAGAGCTGGAATTAACGTCGCACGTCGCGCGTTGTAGCGCAATCGTTGCTCATTCACATGGCTTTCATCGCTTAATGCAGCAACCATAGAATGTTGAATTGGTAATGGGACCATCATTCCAGCATGTTTACGAACTTCTCTTATCTGAGCAATTAATTTGGCATCCCCAATTAGGAAGGCTCCCCTATATCCAGCCATAGATGACCTTTTAGAGAGCGAATGAACAACTAATACATTTGAGTTATCGCCATCCGTGTATTTCAATAAGGAAGTTGGAGATTCTAAATCGCCAAAATCTATGTAACACTCATCGCAAATTAAATTAGCGCTATTCTTGCGAGCCCAAGTTAGCGCCGCGCGTAGCTCTGATTCTGAGTGAACTCGTCCACTTGGATTACCCGGTGAATTTATCCAGGCTAAATCACCTTTTGGCCAAGTGTCTGCATCAATACCTACTGGAATAGGATTTGCCTGAGCCAATAAAGCTCCCACCAAATAAGTTGGATAAGAAACTTCTGGGTAAATTACATCTCTACTCTGCAAAAGCGTAGGAAGCCAAGCGACTAATTCCTTTGATCCAATAACTGGTAGAACATCGAAATCACCTGTTGCACCCAGATGCACTCTTGCCCATTTCCTGATTGCATCTTGTAAATCTTTCGTGCCCGCTGTAACTGGATAACCAGGAGAGTTAGAATTTGCGCGCAGTGCGCTCTGGATAATTTCTGGCGTTGGATCTACCGGCGTTCCCAGCGAGAGATCAATAATCCCGGCGGAATGCGCGCGCGCTTTTTCGGCGAACGGTGCCAGTGAGTCCCAAGGAAAATCAGGCAGCTGTCGACGCATTTTTCAGATTTACCTAAGCGGCTCTTTAAATTTATTCTTTTGGCGGAAGTGATAAGACGTTTGGATGATCGCTATCGGTTAAACCTACTTTTGCCGCTCCTCCGGGAGAGCCCAATTCTACGAAAAATTCTGTATTTACCTTAGAAAAATCTATCCACTGAGATGGGACATCGTCCTCGTAGTAGATGGCTTCTACAGGGCAGACAGGTTCGCAAGCGCCACAATCGACACATTCATCCGGTTGAATGTAGAGCATGCGATTTCCCTCATAGATGCAGTCAACAGGGCACTCCTCGATGCAAGATTTATCCTTCACATCAACGCACGGTTGGGCAACTACATAAGTCATGATCTGTCTCCACTTTCCAAATTAGTTAGCAACGGTGCTTATTCTAACCATGCGCATTCGCCGATGCCCGATTAAAGTAACGACATGACCGAGGCAAGCCCAGGAGCTAACTCACCAATAAGAGCCGCTATCGGCAAGAGAGTGACAATTAGGCTGCGCGAAGCATCTGGTGGGTACCGAGATATAGTCGGTGTGCTTGAAAGTGAAAGCCACCTAATTAATGCCAAATCTGAGAAAGTAACTTTTGCCCAGGAAGAGATAGCTATCTGGCGCGAGATTAAACCACTCCCCGATCGGGCAGGTACTGGGGCGCCTTTGTCAAAACGCATAATGGCGCTGGAAAACCTTTCGGAAATTACTTGGCCTGCTGAAGAAAATTTAATTTACGGCAAGTGGCGTCTTCGAATATCAGATGGCCAGACTATGCGTGCTAATTCTGTACTTCCAACTGGGGCAGCACCTTTTGGAGAGCCTGCTGCTGAAATTTCTCAAGCTCTGAGCGAGATTGTAAAAACTTATCGAGAAAAAAAATTAACTCCCGCCTTTTCTCTTCCAGTTCCTATGTTTCAAGCGCTAGATACGCATTTAGATAATAACGGCTGGCGGCTAAAAATAGCTGCGAATTTTTTAATTAGGGATATTACTGAAAATCCCTCGATTTCAGATAATTCTTTCGACATTGAAATTAGCGATAAATTCTCAGAACATTGGTTAAAAGTACAAGGAGATCATCATTTAGAGAAAATAATGCTCAGATATCCGGCTAAATATCTCACGTTAAGGTTGGGTGAAGAAGTTTTAGCCGTTGGTAGAGTCGCCATATCTGAAAGCTGGTCCATTATCACTCGTTTATATGTGATTCCATCGATGCGTGGGAAAGGTATTGCAAAAGAGTTGATGAATCACCTATTACAAGTTGCCGGAATGAATGGCGCAACTAAAGTGGCCCTCCAAGCCGATAGCGAAAATTTTTCCGGTTTAGCGCTCTATAAGAGGATGGGCTTTCGACTTCATCATCGCTATAACTATCGCACTTTGGAAGGCAAGGATCTGGGATGAAACTTGCCTTATATGACACTTTGACTAGAGAGTTACAACTCGTTCAGACTCAGGATTTAGGTGTAAATATCTACTGTTGCGGTCCCACTGTCTATCGCGATGTCCATGTTGGCAACTTGCGAACATTTCTATTGGCGGATTTAATTAGAAGGGCGCTTGAATTAGAAGGTGCGAAAGTTAATTTAATTCAAAATATTACAGATGTTGGACACATGTCGGAGGATGTCCAATCAGAAGATAAATTACTTATGCAGGCAGGTATAGAAAATATCGATCCATTTGCTATTGCTCGAAAGTATGAAAATAGATTTCATTCCGACTTGAATCGTCTAAATATAGCCTCGGCTTCTGCCTATCCCAGAGCGAGCGAAACAATCGAATTAATGTTAACCACAATCTCAGATCTAGTAGAACATAAATTTGCCTACGTGGCCGAAAGTGGATCAGTTTATTTCGACGCTAATTCATTTTCGTCATATGGAGCTCTCAGCGGCAACAGGCTAGATTCATTGAAACCAGGACATAGATATGAATTCTCTGATGAAAGTGAGAAACGTTTTCATGCTGATTGGTCGCTATGGAAAGCTGCCGGAAATCGCACCGAGATGGTTTGGGAATCTCCATGGGGTATGGGTTTCCCAGGATGGCATATCGAATGCACCGCTATGTCGCTATCTTTCTTAAGTAAGAAAATTGATATCCATATCGGCGGCATTGACCTACGTTTTCCTCATCACGAGAATGAACGTGCACAATCAAATGCAATTACCGGAAGTGAAGCTGTTTCAATGTGGGTGCATGGAGAACATCTTCTCTTCGAAGGAAGGAAAATGTCCAAGAGTGCAGGCAATGTTGTACTTTTACAGGATTTGATAGATCGTGGACTTGATCCACTTGCGCTCAGATTCTGTCTCCTCGAAAATCGTTACCGAACACAGATGGATTTAACCTGGGCCTCACTGGATGCTGCAAACTCAACTCTCCGACGTTGGAGAAACATGATCGCAACTTGGGGCAATAGCAATCAAGTGATTGAAGATTTAGATATTGCTGCCGCCATTGCTAAGGACCTTGATACGCCGAAAATTATGATACGCCTTCGTTTAATTGAGAAACAGGATGAATTCTCTGCGCAAGACAAGCGTGCGATATTTAACTATGCCGATCAGGTACTTGGTCTTGATCTAATGAGAAGACAGGAATCTATTGCGCCAACGCCTGAAGTAGTTGTTCTTTTAGAAGCACGTGCGAATGCGAGAAGTGAAAAGAATTGGGCAGAAAGTGATCGTTTGCGCGATGAATTAAAGAAGCTAGGAGTAATAATCAGTGATAGCGCAACTGGTCAGAGTTGGGAATGGAATTTTTAAGCGGGTAAAATCACTGCAACGATTAAAGCGATCACAGATAAGATGAAAAAAGAACTTCCTAAATTATCACCTAGGATAAATATCTCTTTGCCAATTCCGAATGTAGCTGCCTGCCAAAATATAAAAAACGAGGCAGAAGTTGCTATTAATCTGTATCTGCGTTTGCCAAATACGCGTCCGATTAACCAAATTGCAGTAAATGAACCTACGACTGAGAGAGTTATTCCGAGTGGCGGTAGGTAAGAGTGGAGAAAAGTCGCAGCAATTGCGGTGAGAGCTCCGGCGACAATGGAAGTAATTACCTTCATTTAAAGAGTGATACCAGAAAATAGATCAATCTCGCGCCCAGTCGAATCATAGGGAGCGCTCTTTTCACCTTTCATTAAACTGTAATACTCATTTGCCCATACTTGTAGTCCTAAGTTATTTGAGAGAGCGAAAAAGGGTCCATCAAGTGATATCTGAGTGTGATGTGCTTTCATAGCTCTCATCTTTTGCTCAACATGCGAATTACCGTCAATTAGCGTAGTAACAAGTGAATCATCTTTTGCAAATGGGAGATCATCAACACTTTCTGCCCCAAAAAAATCTGCTCCTATTTCCTTCATCTTGGCCATACTCTCAGCCAGTACAGATTTAGGCATAGTATTCCAATAGATTTTCTTGATCTGCCAAATTGCTTTTTCCGAGGCGCGCATGGCAACTCGGTGGGCCTGAATATGGTCAGGATGTCCATAGCCACCTATTTCATCATAGGTAATTAGGATGTGTGGTTTTACCTCATCAATTACATCAACCAATAAATCTGCAGCAAAATCTAAATCGGCGCTCCAAAATACATCTGGACGGTTATTCGGTTCAGTACCCA
>TARA_B110000503_G_scaffold930_1_pt1 | contig 12580 bp, 25 predicted proteins | sample TARA_B110000503 | Tara Oceans TARA_B110000503 (sample SAMEA4397472) | marine metagenome | biome: Polar Biome; feature: [SRF] surface water layer (ENVO:00010504); material: water (ENVO:00002006), including particulate matter (ENVO:01000060) such as... | depth 5 m
TGTAAAGTTCCTAGAATAGCTGCAATGCGTACCTTCTCCTTTAAACTATCTAAGGTATCGTCTGCACGTACAACTACTTCTGAAAGATTACAGAACTGATTAGGTCTAAGAATGATTTCAGAACAAGGATTAGTACCAAAGTCGTAGTCAGATTCACGGCGACCATTACGTGCTGCAATCTTCTGTGCTGCTACGCGGCTAAAGACTCCACGCTCACCAGACTTAGAATCGTACAGGGCTTTCATTTCATCCATGAAGAAATTAAATTCAGGCTTCTCAGTATAACAAGCACTGTTATTAGCCAAGGCTCTTTGACCCTGCTCTTCCCACCAGTGACCACTCTTAGCATTACGTAAGCGACCATCAGAAGGATTAGATAAGCTGATCAAAGCACTACGCCTTACACCGCCAACAACAATAACCTCTGCAATCTTACAACACAGGTCATGGCACTCAAGGCTATTAAGCTTACGACCTGCTGCCCTTTTAAAAACTTCAACGGTATATTGGAACAGATCTACTAAAGGCTGTGGGCCACTTGCACGACCTCCAAATATCTTAAGGCGCTCACCTGCTGCTCTGACCTTAGTAACATCCCAGCTTGGGACTTCACCAGCATAGAGCATAGCTACTAGCTGTCGCATTGCCTTAGCCCAACCAATCTTACTGTCGGCCACATCAATCGTAGTGCCTGTAGGGTGAAGCTTCTCTGCAACATCAGGAAGCTTAGCAATATACTGACGCTCTACAGAGAACCCTACACCTGTACCACACATTAGAATATACATAAGCTCGTCAAAAGCTTTAGGATGATCAATAGGAAGGTAAGAACAATTGAACCCTGCTACATTATCTCTATCTAAGGCAGGGCCTGCTGTCATTACACAGCGCATAGAGGGCATTACTTCAAGGTTAACGATAGCTTCTTTGATCTCATTAGCCTGCTTATCATTAATCTGGTTACGATCTTTAAAGAAGTTAACATATCTTTGAGCTGTTTCCTCCCATGTTTCTCGCCTACTGTCAGCATCTTGCCAACGAGCATAGCGACTAGCTGCTATAAATTTACTATAATTATCCATCAATGTTTATCTCCTTTGTTTTAATATCCATTCTCTAAAATATTTGCGTACTTAGTTTTTAGAAAGTCTTCATTTCTTTCCATGTATTCCAGAAAAGTAATAAGACATTCTCCCTCATCCGATCTCTCGTTGCAATTAACAACATACATAGTCCAGCAGTAACTCTTAAAACGTTCTGTGTTTGTTGGTTTATCTTTTAAATACTTTATACAAACAACATTTATAAATATAATTATAAACATGGGGGAAGCTAACAGCACAGCAACTCCCATAATAATACCATTCAGGTAGATCAACAGATTAAATAATATCTTCATTTCAAAGCCTCTTCAGATTCTAATTTACGTAGCTCTTTTTCTAAAGCCTTCTTAGTATTCTTTTCTTTCTTTACGTTCTTAAATCTGATTTTCTTATTATATCTGCCACGCCTTTCTGTTTTAGCATCTAGATAATTATTGTCCATTGCTCCCTAAAACCTCTAGTAATTTATTTTCATACCATCCCGCTTTTGAGATATCTTCTATACCGTTCTTATCAGGATAACGCCACCTGTATTTAAAAGAGTTGCCACGTAAATAACCTATGAACTCTTCAGGACTTAACATAGATTGCATAGCATCAATACATTCTATCTTACCTGAATTATAATGTACAGGGTTATTAACAGCATCGAATGTCTCTAATTCTTCAGTAATCTTTTTAAAGGTTTCTACAGTATTATTTACTGTGTTACTTTTATAACTAGCTTTCCAAGCTGAGTCCCATTGTTCAGGTGTTGCTTCGTTGAGTTTAATCCTCTCCGTGATTTGTGTACGGTGCATCATATTCTCCTATTGTATCGTTACGCCTTGAAAAGGCTTCAGTTTTTTTAGCTTTAACATCTATCCAGGAATCAGGCATTGTATATTCACTAAACCACCGGAACCCGTTTGCTTCCGCCCACTCTGCGTGGGATCTTTTAGTACCGTCCTTGCGTCTTTTAGCTGCTGGCATAGGCGCTGAAGGTTTTGCAAACAAGAACACTAGTTCAACATCTTCAGGTAAAACTTTCTTTACCCAAATGTATTTGCTGTATTCTGCAAAGTCCCAGAACCTGCCTTTAGATTCTAACAGGATTTTCTTAGATCCGATAGTCTTAACGAAGTCAGGCTCGTAAGTATGTTTAATAATATAAGGTATCTTATCGTCGTGATGTGTCCAGTCTTTTAATATAGACTCATGGAGCAGTGCCTCCCAGATTGAATCATATCCTTCATACTTTTCATCAGGACGTTTGACTCTAGGCTTCCTATAACCCTTCAAGAATATATTCCTTGGTCATGTCTTCTAAGACTGCACCTCTTTTCATTTCCTTTTTGATTCTTTTCCGTATACCTCTTGGGGAAGTAGGAGATAGCCTCGCTCCTTTATTATAATAATATTGCTGCGGAGGGATAAAAGAAGCGATATTATTTATATTAATCTTATCACTCTCTTTCTGAGAGATTTGTTCTTTCAACCATTCCATAAAAATTTCAAGAGCTTTATGGTTTATCTTCTTTATAATTTTAGTATTCATAGTTCAGCTACCTTTGGTAATGCTTTTACTGTGGTTAAATATACAGGGCCTTTAGAGTATTTAAAAGTACGTAGACCTGTGCCGTTGTTTGAATCTTTATGGCAGTCAAATTTAAACTTACAATATGTGCAGATACGTGCAAGTTTCATGTTGCCTTTAGTCCCTTCTGGTACAGGTTCAGCGCAGAAAGGGGGTGGAGTATCCTTGTCAAGGTCTTTTTTCAAGTTGTCTATAAGCATAGGAGCGTTTGGTTTCTCCATATCTTCGGGCCTATAGAGACATAACTCTCCTGACTCCTTAGAGATTACAAGGAACCCGCCATTCTCTGTGCCTTCAGCAGCCTCATAAGAAGCTAACTGGGCCAAGTATCCAAAGGGATCGTCTTTAGCTAGGTCGCCTGCTTGAAACTTCCTGAAGCCAAAACCAGATGCTGATTTAACATCTACTATTTCCCCGTTAATCTTACAGTCTATGTGACCTTTGATGCCGTTGACGCTTACTTCTTTCTGTTCGTCGGTAACTGCATGACCTGCCAGCCTGACCAACATCAGCACGACAGCCTCAAGAACATGACCATAAAGGAATCGGATATGGTTAGAAGGCTCAAAGTTAGAAGCTTGGTTTACTGATTGTTTCTCATACCATAGTTGTCGTGCTGGCTTGCCGATGTTTGACATCCTTACACTGAAACCTACGTTATGTTTTGAAGGTCTTGCCCACCCAATAAGGGCTTGTTTAAAATCCTCTGTAGTTCTATCAATGTCTTCGTCTGATAGTTCCAAAGGTTTATAAAGATCAAGAGGTTTTAGTTTTTTATAAATATCATCTACCAATGTATCTAATGTTTTAGAAGTTGAAAGATTGCTGGACAAATTGATTCTCCTCATTCTGTTTTTCAATGACGGGTAGAGAATTTAAAATATCTTTTAAAGAGTTTAAAGATATCCTAAACCATTCACCTGTATATTCTTCGGCTTGCTTTAGAGCTTTAGTGTGTGCTGTTTTTTCAGACTTGTTTCTGTCTTCTACATAGATCTTATATTCTACTTTAAAATCTCTTAAAGGACTACTGGTATTATAAGACTTGCATCTATCATCAGCGTCAACAGCCTTACCAACTTTAAACCAACCGTCCCAAGCAGGGTTACTGACAACATAAACGTAACCTTCTTTACGAGTAGCGTATGTACCTAAGCTTGAGAAGGCTGCGTCCTCGAAAGAACTATACTTACCTGGTTTGTGTAGCGGGTGCTTCTTAGATACTTCGGAGCCATCCAGATACATTCTTCTAGAGTCTCTAAGCTTAACAGCTTCTGGATTATCTTTATAGTAAAAAGGTCTACCTGTCTGTGGGTTAATGTGTTTCATACCAGTTGTCTCCTACGTTATATTCTCCGTCCAAAGGACAGTCCATATTAAAATGAAGACCTGCTTCTATAATAGACTCCACTCCTAATTTACCAACCAAGTCAGCCTGATCCGCTATGACTTCTATCTGCCATTCATCGTGGACATTAGCAACAAACTTAGCATCTAAGTCTTTCATCTTCTCAGCTAGAATAATCTTAGCCATCTTCATTACGATTGCACCAGCACTCTGTAGCTTTGTGTTTAGTGCAGCGTGTTCACTCCTTACAAATACTTTACGACCATCTAAACCTTTAACGAATCCCTTTGCCGCTTCTCTTTTAACTCTGTCTCTAAGATGTTTAAGTGGTGGTAGATTATGGAGGAATGATTTCTTAAGTCTTGCTCCATCTTTTTTAGTTCCACCAACCACTGTTCCAATTTTAGCATCTCCTGCTCCGTATAAGAACGCATAGATGAATGTCTTCGCCTGATTTCTTGATTTAAGTCCAGCAAGTTTTTGATTAGTGGTGTGAATGTCTCCGTTAATGACTTCATTTGTGTACTCCTTATCGTTCATATAGTGTGCAAGCATTCTAAGTTCTAAGCCTGAAGCATCAATGCCTACTAACTTATACCCTTCTGGAACAGTCCAACAAGCCCTGCACTCAGCACCGTACTCTGAAGAAGAGCTGGGTATCTGTGCCATGTTAGGACTGCGATGAGTCATACGACCTGTGATAGTCCCGTTGTGATTAACGAAACCATGTACTCTCCCTGTGTCTTCGTTGAGTTCTTTGAACCAGGAGAGTAACTGAGATATTCTTTTCTGTAGCATAAAGTATTTAGCAACCAACAAAGCTTCTGGGATGTCTTTGATTTTCTTAAGCGTACCCTCATCTATTATCGGTTGGCCTGTTGGTGTGAAGTTTGATGGCTTCCATCCTAAATTAATAAGTCTCTCACCGATCTGCTTACGGGAATTGAGATTGAAGTCATCCTCTACTGTCAATAGTATAGAAGAGTCTGCCCCATTAGTATTGAAATAATCAAACTGTTGTTCGCTAAGGTGTGAAGATTTGTGAGATCCTGTAATCGAACCAAGCTTAGAAAGCTTCCCTGATTTAGTATACTTAGGCTTAAGCTCGTACTCTTCAGAAGGTGTACCCATTGTTTTAATAATCTCTTCCTGAACTTCAAGGGATAGATTACTCAACTCTTCTAGAAGTTTACCGCATTTCTCCTGATCTAAAAGAAAGCCCTGCTTCCTCTGTTGGTTTAAAAGAATAGAAACCTTATGCTCTAGGTCTACACTTTCCTTAGTGAACCCTGCGCTTTCCTTTTTTAAAGCTTTATAAACTTTATAGTTAAGGTAAACATCCTGCTCACAATACTTAAGCATCTCTTCAGAGTAATTATCATAGTCACTGAACTCTATCTTGGCACTACCTAAGTGATAGCCCCATCGTTCTAATCCGTGGTTGCCTTCTCTTACCGGATTAAATAATCTAGATAAGACAAGAGTGTCCACTATAGTTTTATTGAAGAGATTTATACCTGTTATGTTCTTTATCACAGGGATATCAAACCCCAGTATGTTGTGACCGATAAGTTTAGTTGCGTCCATTAATTTTAAAAGCCCATGACCCAACACCTCTGGCCCATAACTGAACTGCTCCTCTGTGTCTACATCTAATAGAGACATACACCATATTGTATCAGGGTCAAGTCCATTAGTTTCTATATCGAATACGTAGGCAGTCATATTATTTCCTCAAAGTCTTCTTCATTTATTTCTACTTCGTGTAATCTACCAGTATCTTTATCGTACAGCAAGTGTGATGCAAGACCTACGTCACCTGTATATCTAGACTTAAGTACCCTGAGATGTGTTGTGTTAGCTTCTTGTGGATCTTCAGCCTGTTGATCACGCTCCAGTGCAATGACGCAATCACTTAGCTGGGCTATACTTTGTGAACCTCTCAAGTGATTCAATGAAACAGTGATACCGTTCTCATGTCCTCTGTTGCCTTCGACTCTTCTTAGGTGGGACACTAACACCATACCTGCACCTGTTTCTTCTACGAGTTTACGTAGTCGCATCATGATATTATCAATGCCAGTACGCTCATCCCCCGCAGTTAGAGATGATAAGAGCATGTGTAAGTGGTCTACTACAACCCAACGACAGCCACAACCAATAATCATATAGCGTAATTTACTTATGATATCCTCGAAATCATTAGCACCGAAGTGAGCATGAATCCAAACACGGTCTTTGTTCTTACCATTTAAATACTCTTCAGATAATGCTGAGTACTTGTCTTGTCCATAAGCGTCCCGTTCCTCGTCAATATATAAACGAGTGTTGGCCTCAATAGATAGTAAGCCATCAGCAGTACGTGTCCAGTCTTCTTCAAGAGCTAGGATACCTACCTTGTCTTTCGTGTGGGCTATTAGGTGGTGCTCTAGTTCACGGGTGATACTAGATTTACCCAGACCTGTACCGCCTGTCAAAGTAATAAGCTCCCCTTGTCTCATGCCATAAAGCTTTTTATTTAAACCCTCCCAAGGATAAGGAACACATTCTTTTCTTTCACGGTTCTTTAGTTTGTCAAGGTTATCAGAGAGGTTCATTACACCAGAAGGTGTATAAGTTTTAGCAGCCCACCAAGCAGTTACATATAAGTTTTGCTGGGATTGTTTGAGCATATCGTTTGCATCTTTATACTCATCAGGCATGTACAATATTTTAGCCTTACCTGGCGTAAGAAGTTTAGCTACCTTCCTAGCAGCTTCTCTTCCTGGTGTATCATTGTCAAAGTTTATTACTACGTTATCAAAGTTTTCTAAGAACTCTAAAGAATTTTTAAAGTCTTGAGGTGCGCCACCAGCTCCGTTCTTTAACGATACTACAGGCCACTTAGATCCCAGCAACTCATAAGCTGCCATCGCATCACACTCTCCCTCCGTTACTGTAATGTATTTACCTTTGTTCTGAAACAGTTGTTCTCCAAAAAGCCCAGTGCCTTTTGAAGTTCCTTGCCATATAAAGATTTTATTAGGCTCTCTTACCTTATAGCCTGCAATCTCATTGGCTATAAAATAAGGGTATGAATGCTTTACTATTTTGCCGTCAGCTAATACAGACTTGACACCATATTTTTTAGCTGTGGTTGCGGAGATATTTCTATCAGTTAGTGCGTTGAACTCTCCAGATGAACCCATACGCATGTTAGTTTTTGTTTCTTGTAAGCTTACTACGTTCTTAGTTTCAGCCTCATAATTCTTATACCATTTCCTACAGTTAAAACAAATAGCAGTACCGTTGTCGTTAATTGATACTGGGTCACTGCCGCCACATTCTAAACACGGTTGATGATACTTTACAAATCCCATCTTCTTTTCCTTGGCTACAAAAGAAAGGGGGCTTTTACACCCCCTATTGTTTAAGACTCTACTGCTTCCTCCTCTTGCTCATCTATCAAAGCTTCATCATCTAGATGTTCTTGGATAAGATTGTTATAAGAACTGGCAGCGGCATTAAGAATATCAGTCTTCTTGGTTAGTGACTGTACCTCTGCCTGAATTTCAGCTAGATAATTAAAAGCTATCTTCGCTGTGTCGTTTAGTTTTTCTACGTCATACAGACCGTCAGGTGTTTTATATGTAAACTTACTCATAAATCATCAATCTCCTCATCGTCTTCTACAATATCAAAATCATCATCTACCCCACCGAACTCAACAAGATCAATTACTTGCATCTTGCAGAAGTCCAATCCTTTGAAGAGTGTTCCCTTATACTCTGAAGACCACTCTTTATACAGCACCCTGACAGTAGATCCATTGCCTACATTGACATTGATCGGCTGTTTATTCTTATCAAGCAACTCAGGTGCTGGCCTGATCATACCTTTAGGGCCGCTGACCTTACGTTTAATAACGATAGCTGGCCCTTCGTTCATCTCTTTGATGGTGTAGCCATTATCTTTAAAGGTCTTTGCTACGTCGTCTGTCACCACTAAGTTCACAGTATACACTGGTTCATAGTTTGTGTTAGGTGTCAACACGCTGGCCCAATAAGCTGTTCCTGTTACTACTGGCATATATTACTCCTGGTTTATTTAAAATGTTTTAAGTTTTTTATTTAACAATTGAAGTTCAAGTTGGGATGCCTCCTTACCGTCCATTAAGTATTCTAAAAACTCTGTAAAGTAATTAAGGATATCATCTTCAGCGATAAACATCAACTCTAAATTTGATTTCTTTAATTCTTTTTCTACAAAGACTGCGAACTCTTTCTTCACTGCCTTGTTAGGTTGTCTAGTCCCTAACATCAGTGCAAATATCCTGGCCCATCCATCATCTAATGACTCATAGAAACCCAGTTCATCTCTCGTACTTTTATTTGTCATTACTTTCTCCCTGTGATTTCTTAAAGAACTTACCCCACAGTGCGCCTTCGTCCCTGACTGCTGACCTCTGTAGCACACTGAGTCTAGCCTCTAAAGTTGCTATCTTATCAGTAAGCTCTATCTTTTCCAACACATCTTCTATGATTTTACTCACGCCTCGACTTCCGTTAACATGACAGAGACTGCATCACCAAAGCAAAATATCTTTAATGTCTCTCCGTCTTGATCAGTGAGAGTGATGTCCCAACTGTTGTGCTTAGAACCATCTACCCCTTTAACACACTTAAGAATCTTTATTGTTTTGGTTTCATGTATAAAAATAGTATTGCTTATAGACATAACGCTCTCCAAGAATTAGTAATAGTTTCTTTCTCATCTAAAGCTTTCTTAATTAACAGGGCCACCTCTTGTGTTTCAAGCTGGGCCGTACTGTGTGTTCTTTGCTTAACGATACGAGCGAAGGCTACAAGGCTGCCTGTCCAGTACCACTCTGTCATCATCGACTGTGGCAGAAGCATACGAGCTTGCTCCATACAGACACCTGAGTCAATAGCATCAAAGTATTCAGCCAGTGCTAGTTGCTGCGAGGTCATGGTGTTGTTTACGTCAGCCCACCTTGGCCCCCATCCACTTGGCTCTGAACTACTGCCTTGCTTAACATTCTTAGCAGCCTTGCGCCAGACCTTTGGCTCATAGAACTCAATGTCTGTATCTACATACCGCCGACTCACCTCATTCCAGGTTAAGCCTACCTGATGTTTAACCAACTGTCGAGCTACAAAGATAGGTGCCTTCATTCTAAACTGTAACATGACATGAGCAAAGGGCGACCAGTGTCCATGCTTAGCTAAAAAAGTAATCAAGCCTTCATCCTTTGTATTTAGTAGGTCGCTATGACTGTTGAAGCTAACCCTTGCTGCGTTAACTACAGTAAGATCATCGCCCATACTGTCAACTAATGTAGCTTGCATGTCACTCACTTGTCACCTCCAAGTTTATTTTCTTATTCCATAACTGACGGGACAACTCCATATTAGGTACATGATTCTCAACTTGCTGTCTTGCATCATTGCTCAACGTACCTTTACTTCTAGTAAGCCCTGACTTAGCTAGATACCTCGCAGCCTTCAGCCTGTTTGCACTGATATTTCCACATACTGTACCGCAGTTCTTATTGGCTCCGCTACGAGCTTGAAACTCAACACCACATTCTTGGCACACTTTAATTATCATCCCCATCCACCTACTATGTTTTCATGTAAGATAACGACTAGAAGTATAGCAGCTAATTGTAATATGATTTTCTCATGCCTAAGCAGCTCTCCTTCTTTAATGTCTACCCAAAGATTCTTAATAAAATCAATTGGTTTCCTCAAGATACAAGTCATTTGCCTCATCAATAAACTCATTAACTTCTCCAACTGGTAAGATATAATGTAAGATAGTTTCTACAGCATCTAATCTATAATCATAAGCAGAGTAATCTTCTAGGTCTACTACCTTTAATTCCTCATCATCACTACGCATCTTGTTTTCTATATTAAGTAATTCTAATAAGTCTATATAGATTTCTTTAAGGTAATGAATAGCGACCTGTTCTTCTGTTTCAATATCTATTTCTATATTCATTTGGATACCTTGCTACGTCTGTTCTTACCAAACACAATACCAATATAGTATTTCTTATAAGTTATACCGTAGTACCTGTTACGCTTTGCTATTTTCATACTGACTCTCCTTGGTTTAATAATAAAAACTTCACAACTTCTGGCACACTTTGCCACAACCTTCCCAACGTGTCAACCCCCAACAAAACTAACAACAAAGGGGTTGCACATGTTCTAAAAATACTGTACAATCAAATCTTTTAAGTCTTTAAAGATCTTTATAGTTATTCTTTAATAGTTTATTAAAACATTCTTTAAAACTATAAAGATCTTTAAGACTATAAAGACTTTAAAGACTCTACTCATAGCCTACTAAGTAACTATAATGAACTTCACTAACGTGATTACCATCAACCCACTGAATAGACTTAGTAGATAAGTATTCACACCAGCTATTCCAGAGGTTTTCTGTTCCATAAGTTGTACAAAGATCTATATAGTTTACAATTTTAGCTAGGTTTGTAGCCATACCCTTAGAACCTTTAGGGTTTTTAGCTAGTGTCAAGTCTTTTATATCTAAATTATACATACGGATGTTGTGAATATCCATACAGCCTACAAGACCAGCACATAATTGACACATGAAACCTGCCTTAGGCAATCCAAGACCTGGTATTCTTAAGAATATTGTCATCAAAGATAACGCCTTATCCTTATCATCCTTGTGTGAGTTGATGACAGCCATCATCTGCCCATGTATCTTATGTTTATGTGTCATGATATATCTATAGGTGTCCTTTTTAAAACCCCAAAGATGTTTAGAATCTTCTTTATTATCAACGACATCCTTCAAAGCCTCGCCAACCCCTAACCAATTCTGTTGAATAGATAGTGAAACCATCATACAAACAAGCGACATGTTGTCTGGTGATCGTTGAGCGAATGCTTGTATCTTAGTTGCATGTGTCTTGTACATTTTAATACCCTTCTATTTAAAATAAGTTTACAAATTCACACAGTAGTCTTCAACGGTTAAAGAAATAGTTACATCACCATCTTCATGGTTACTATATAAGTCTTGAAATTGTTTAAAGATCTTAAGACCTTCCTCAATATGTTTGCTAGGCTGATTATAATCCTTGTCAATAACAACCCTTGCCAACACACAGTTTGTTTTAACGCTGTCCTTAGTAGCGTACCTAATATAAGAGGATGACACCGCTTCTATCAAGGCACCGCTATTTTCTGGGTAAACTCTTTTAGTTTTCATACTATTCCCCATTGAAGAGCCACCGCTGTGGCAACACCATCGAAAGTTTGACTACGTAACTTAGCTCTATCCTTAGATGGCGGTAGATAGTGTAGTCTTTGTTGTTTATTCTTAGGTAATGCTTGAAATAAACCGTATACATTCTCAGTTTCTTTTAACTCAGGTAGATTATACAACCAAAGACCTGTCTTTTTAGATTCAGGGTGTCCAAACTGCCAAGGTTGTATGTATTGTGTAGGTTTTATAGGCAATACACCTACAGGATTCTCCATTGCTACCCTATTACAATGTTTTTTAGCCAGTTCAAAGACCTCTAAGGTATCTTTTATAGCAGCTAATCTAAGATGATGCTTCTCTTTACCCTTTGCATAGGTTGAATTACCTGATACAGCCAGCGCAGTACACATAGGGTGCATAATTATCAAGTCCCACTGATGATCCTTATGAGCTATAGCATCCCTAGCATCACACTGTAGATGATAAGGACTAGGAATATCGGTAGGCTCTAGATCATTTGAATAAGCCTCGATAGATAAAGCCCTGAACGCTTCTCTAATAACACCACTTCTTTCATAGGCTATTAAAACTTTCATTCAAATTCCTCCTCTTCTATAATATTTAGAACATCACGTAACCCTTCGACCGCTGACCATAAATCTTTCATAGTCTCTTGCCTGATATGTATCTCCTCTATCATCGTCTTCGTATGCAACCACTGAACCATCTGTTCAAGATCATTTAATATAAATTCCATAGTGAAACTCCTTTGTCTTCACAGTTGTTTGTGCCGTTATAGTATGTAGAACATCACTTACATTATCAACCTTAAGTATCAACTCGTTCAAGGTTTCTTGCTGAAGATCTAACTCAAAGTCTATTACATTATCAACGAGCCAATCTGCCATACGCTCTAAGTCATTTACTAATTTAATCACTGCCATTTTATCATTCATATTTTAATACCCCAAGAAAGTTAATACATCACTGCCCATATACTGGCCTTTATAACCACACTCATCATAGAAATCATTGATTGATATATTGTGTAGCAGTACTTCCATCACAGCTTCTCGCCTAGTGACTTCATAATCCCATGCTTCTAATAAGCACATAACAATTCTCCTCTACGTTTAGTTTTTATAAGCCTTGATACGACGCCTTGCTAACTCCATCAAACAATAATGGATCTCATCCATGTACTGTCCAGCCTTAGGATTATCCGGTAAAGCCTTTAAAGCCTGCCGACAATCGAACATGATATACTTTAAAGATTCAACATCTAAACCTTTATATCTTTTC
>TARA_B110000503_G_scaffold23910_1_pt1 | contig 12529 bp, 26 predicted proteins | sample TARA_B110000503 | Tara Oceans TARA_B110000503 (sample SAMEA4397472) | marine metagenome | biome: Polar Biome; feature: [SRF] surface water layer (ENVO:00010504); material: water (ENVO:00002006), including particulate matter (ENVO:01000060) such as... | depth 5 m
ATATGTTTCATAATATAAAAAATAATATACATTTATTTATAAATGCATATGACTTTGAAGATGCAATTGTTCAGTTTGATTTGTGTTCATTTACAAATAGAAAAGAGTGGAGAATATTTTTAGAAACTGGGCAACAACCTGCATGAGGTATACATCAGAGCAAGTGAGAGAAGCTGTTGACATTGTAATAGGTGACGATGGCTTTAGGTCAGAGGAAGTTATACAAATATTAAAAACAATAACACAGGAGAATATATGTTTTTCACAAAAGAAAAAGAAAAAGAACAGCGAGTAAATAAATATGTAGTCATGGCCAAATACAAAAGTTCAAATAACTTTTATATTGAGGAGCAGTTTGATAAACTATCTAATGCAGATACTTATGTTAGCCTTATGCAAGATAAGAACGACAAGGCAAATTTAGAATACTTTTTATTTGAACAATCAAGGGATTATAATTATGACGAGCCAGTTAAAACTATTTAAAGAAGACGACCGAGGTAAGAATGATTTAGAAAGAATCATCGAAGAACAAAAAGCAGAGATTGAATATCTTAAAGCTGAGGTTACCTATGAAAGACTACTAAGAACAAAGGGAATAACTAACAACGATTGGTAAGCTGTTGATTTTAGTGGCTTATTTCTGTCACAATCTTGCCACAATAATATGATACAATAAAATATGTTAACAAAAAGACAATTACAATTATATAACTTTTTAAAGTCCTACTCAAAGGAACATCATATTATGCCTAGCTTTGAAGAGATGAAAACTTTTATGCAAGTTAAATCTAAAAGTGGTATCTTTAATATGTTAGGTTACATAGAGTGGAAAGGCTTTATAAGAAAACACGAGAAACGTGCTAGAGCAATTGAGATAATAAAGGAGTACACCTTATAATGTTTAGTAAAGAAAACAAGTATAAAAATATGCCGTTAGAACATGAAGTGTTTGCATCACTAAGAAAATATGATACAAACGAGGCTGATAATTTAGGTATGTTATTAGGCAATCTAAGTTTTCCTTTTCTATGTCATTGCTGGAAAGGGGAAGAACATTTTAATAAGCTACTATCTAAATATAAAATAGATATCTCTTCCTTTGAAAAGCAAACACATAAAAAAGATAATGCTAAATCAGAAATATCAAATGCTTTATTTTCTTTAATAGAAACAAACAAGTATAAGAAAAGAAATCTAATCAAAGCCTTAAGAGATAAGTTTCCAAATGTTAATGCAGGGATTATTCACAGGCTACTAAAAAAATATTTCTCTCTAAGAGTATTAGAGATAGATACTAAATATAAAACTAAACCCTTTGTTATTAAGGGTAGATATTTTGTAAACCAAAGATAGGAAATAACCATGAGTAAATTCTTTTTGAAAAAATCTTATATCAATTTAGATATGACTGTTGAAGATTACTTTGATAATATATCTAATGAGATTAAGATACAAAAGAAAGTACAGTTTACTCCTAATGCTACTATCATTAAGAGAAGTGTTAAGCAGATACGAAGTACAGTTGAAGAGATAACTGACAAAGAGTATAACGAAAAAATAAAGAAGTCTAACATTAAAAAAAATAAATCTATTTCTACAAGTGAAGTAGAGAAAGAAGATTAAGAATGTCTATTAGAGAAGCATCGCACAATAACAAAGATGCCTTTAAACAAAGGCAGTTCTTATTAACAAGTGAATTAATTTTATGGAGGTCTGTTATTGTAAGGTCTATCCTAGATGCCTTGGATGTAGATATCCATGCGTGGGGGTCAGCAAGAAAGAGAGTTGTTGCAGACGCAAGGGCTTGGTTTCATAAAGATAATTTAGATTTTAACGAAGTATGTGACTATGCAAACTTCCAACCTTATTTCTTAATTAAGATATACAATAAGATTGTGGAGAGTAACGGTAAGAAATTGTTTGAGAAAAAGAACTTACATAAATTTTTATTAGAATACTTGTGTACTTTTACAGAGGAGCAATAATGAAACTAAATAACAATTCTAAGTTTGATATAGACTTAAAGTACGGACAGGTAAGAGAGAAAAGAGTTGCAGATTTACTTGGTAAAGAACAGGTGGAAATAAAAACAGAACGCAGTTGGTGGAGGAAGACAGGCAACATTGCGTTTGAATACGAGTACAGAGATAAGCCGTCAGGGATAGATAAGACAGAAGCTAAATGGTGGTTTCATATTCTAGAGTTGGAAAAGAAAGAGCATTGCATGTTAGTCTTCAGAGTTAGTAGGTTAAAAAAAATAGTTAATAAGTATAAAGCTACACACTCTAAAAACATAGGAGATTATAGAGCAAGTAAATGTGTAGTGCTTCCACTAAAAGAATTGTTTAGTGAGGAGTGTATCAAGATAAAGTAATCATATTATGAGCCAAAAAGATTTGATAAGGGAATTGAAACTAACAATTATAGATATGACAAAAGAAAAAAACGATGCTGTAAAATTAGCATCGGATAAAGACGTAAAAATTAAACAGCTTTTAACTCAGTTGGAACAGTCTACAGACGATACCAAATCTTTAGGTAAGAAAGTAGCTGATATAGAAGACAAGTTAAGAAAAAAAGAAAGTGCAAGTGTTGACAAGGTAGAGTAATTATGTTAATACTAGCAAAACAATTAATAAATAACGAGGTATAATAATATGGCACAAGTAGAAGGCACAGCATACTGGGCTTCTTTAACAAGACCAAACGAAAAGTTTGAGCCTATGTGGAGAATAGACTTAGCAGTAGACGATGACACAGCATCAGACTTAGCTAAGCAAGGTATAGCTTTAGGAGAAACAAACATTGATGGTAACACAATTAAAAATATCATCAAGTTTAAAAGAAAAGTTTCCAAAAATAACGGGGACAAAAACACACCTCCAACTTTAGTTGATGGACAGAAAAGACCATTAGATAAAATTATAGGTAACGGTAGTAAGGTTGTTGTAATGTACAAATCTTATGATTGGAATTACAAAGGTAAGACTGGTGTAGGACTTGACCTACAAGCAGTACAGGTTAAAGAATTGGTTGAATACACACCCAAGGAAGACTTCGAAGTTATTGAATCAGCAGAAGGAAATGCTGATAGCAACATCAAAGAAGATTTCTAAGTTTGTAACAGCCATAAGTTATAATGGCAAGTTTCATTATACTTATCTCCGAAGGGAGGGTCGGCTTAATAACTGACCCTCTTTTTTTATGAACTAAGTAAACACAAAGGGCGACAATGGAAGAAAATAATAATGGATTTGTAGACTATCATTTACCCTGTCCACTATGTTCAAGTAGTGATGCAGTTTCTAAGAACAAAGATGGTTCAGCTTATTGTTTTTCATGTCAACAGTATATGAAGGAATATGATATGGAAACTACAGAGGGTACTACTAATGGTACTATTGAAAATCAATCAAAAGATTTTCTAAAAGAATCTAACTACGCAGAAATAGTAGATAGAAATATTAAAGAAGATAGTTGTAAGAGGTACGGAGTTACTGTTAAGACAGATAGTATGGGTACAATTACCCATCATTACTATCCTTATCACGATAAACAAGGTGCTAAGATTGCAACTAAAACAAGATTCGCTAAGCTTAAAGAGTTTAGCATTCAAGGTAACACTAAGTTGTCAGGACTATTTGGTGAACACCTATTTCAAAAAAATAAATATATCATTGTAACAGAGGGTGAGTTAGATTGTTTATCAGCTTATCAAATGTTTAAGACTGCTAAATACGAAACACCAGTTGTTAGTATTAAGAATGGTATTACTTCCGCAACCAAAGATATCAAAGCAAGCTTAGATTATTTAGAACAATTTGATAATGTAATTATTAATTTTGATAATGATAAGCATGGTAAAGAGGGTGCGTTAAAAGTAGCTGAACTATTTAGCCCAGGAAAATGTAAGATAATGCAATTACCTGATGGCTTTAAAGATGCTTCAGATTGTTTAAGTAAAAACAATATTCAAATTTATACAAAAGCTTTTTGGGATGCTAAGTTATTTGCACCTGACGGTATTATAAATGCGAATGTTCTGTTTGATGAGATTGCTAAACCGATAGCAAGAGCCTTTGTTCAGTACCCTTTTGAGGGTATGAATAAAATTACTTACGGTATAAGACCGTCAGAATTAGTTACCTTTACAGCAGGGTCGGGCTTAGGTAAGACCCAAGTGATGAGGGAAGTTGTACATCATATGCTCAAAACAACAGAAGATAATATAGGTTTGCTTATGTTAGAAGAAACACCAGTCATTACCTCCAAAGGTTTAATGAGTGTGGAAGCAAATCAAAGATTACATTTACCTGATGTTCATGTTAGTAAGGAAGAATTAAAAACTTACTTTGATGCAACGGTAGGTACTGGAAGAGTATTTATGTTTGACCACTTTGGTTCTAATTCAATTGATAATATTGTTTCAAGAGTAAGGTACTTAGCTAAAGGCTTAGATTGTAAGTACATTGTGATTGACCATATTAGTATTATTGTGTCTGACCAATCTCATGGTGACGAGAGAAGAGCATTAGATGAAATCATGACTAGGCTTAGAACACTTGTGCAAGAAACAGGAGTGGCTATGATAGTTGTATCTCACCTTAGAAGACCCGAAGGTAAGGGACATGAGGAGGGTGCGGCAACTTCACTATCTCAACTTAGGGGGTCGGCTAGCATAGGTCAATTAAGTGACATGGTCATAGGATTGGAACGTGATGCTCAAAATGACGACCCACAAATTAGAAACACAACGAGAGTTAGAGTATTAAAGAACAGGTTCTCAGGAACAACTGGGCCTTGCTGTGATTTACTTTACGATGTAGATACTGGAAGACTTAAGGAAGTTAAGTTAGATGACATTTAAACAAGTCGTCTTTGATATTGAAACCACAATGGGAGCAGACAAGGTATGGTGCATTGTCTGTAAGCATGGAGATACTTACTACCAGTTTAAAGATGGTAGTAACCTCCACCGTTTTGAAGAGTTTGCAAAACAAACAGAAGAATTTATAGGACATAACATTATAGGATTTGATGTACCTGTTTTAAATAAATTTTTTGGACATGATATATTTAAGAATTGTAAGCTGACTGATACTTTAATTTTATCAAGGTTGTTTAATCCAATGATAGATGGTGGACATTCTTTAAAGAACTGGGGTACTAAACTAGGTCAGAAAAAAATTCAATTTGAACAGTTTGATTTTCTTACAGAAGATATGTTAACTTATTGTAGAAACGATGTAGCCTTAACAGAAAAACTTTATAACTTCTTAAAAAGAAAGATGGTTGACTACACAGAATCTATTGAGTTAGAACATAAGACAGCAACCATAATACAAAAGCAACACGAGAAAGGTTTTAAACTAGATATCGTAGAAGCTTATGGCCTACAAGCAATGTTCCAAGAAGAGATGAATAAGATAACTACAGAAGTTAGAAAAAGTTTTCCACCTTTAAAAGTAGAAGATGAATTTATCCCTAAGTCTAACAACAAAGCGAGAGGCTATGTTAAAGGAGTACCTTTTACAAAGGTAAGTTTTAAAGAATTTAATTTAGGTTCAAGACAACAAATAGCTGAACGACTAATATTACTTGGGTGGAAACCTAAGAAAAAAACTGATAAAGGTCAGGTGATTGTTGATGAGAAAGTATTAAGTGAGATACATAATATTCCTGAAGCTAAATTAATTAACAGGTTTCTTATGCTACAGAAAAGAATTGCTCAAGTCAGTTCTTGGATTGAAGCAGTAAGAGAAGATGGCAGAGTACACGGCAGAGTAATTACCAACGGGACAATTACGGGGAGGATGAGCCATCAGTCGCCCAACATGGCTCAAGTTCCTGCTGTGTATTCGCCTTACGGCACAGAGTGTAGGGCATTATGGGTAGTAAACAAAGGGTATAAACTAGTAGGGGTGGACGCATCTGGAATTGAATTAAGGATGTTAGCACACTACATGAATGATGAGGAGTATATAAATGAAGTCGTTAATGGAGATATACACACAGCAAATCAAATTGCTGCTGGTCTGGAATCAAGAGATAAGGCGAAGGTTTTTATCTACGCATTTATCTATGGAGCAGGTTCAGCCAAACTTGGAAGTATCATCGGAGGTACGCAAAGAGATGGCGAAAGAGTTAAAGAAAAATTTCTTAGAGCAACACCAAGTCTTAGAATCCTACGAGAAAAAGTGGAACGATTGGCTTCTAGACGATACGTCAAAGGACTTGACGGAAGAAAAATAATTATAAGACATGCTCATGCGGCTTTGAATACTTTGTTGCAAGGAGCAGGTGCTATAGTTATGAAGAAAGCATTGACATTGCTAGAAGAATATGTTAAGATAAAACAAATCAACGCATTCCCAGTTGTTAATGTACATGATGAATTCCAATACGAAGTTAAAGAAGAACAAGCAGAACAGTTTGGAAGATTAGCAGTACAATCAATTATAGATGCAGGTAAACTATTAAAAGTGAGGTGTCCATTAAATGGAGAATACAAAGTCGGAAACAACTGGTCAGAAACGCATTGATACGTTAGCTACAGATATCAAACAACTGATAACTGATATATCAAATGGCAAGCCTGCCAAGATGACTGAGGAAAATATAAATATATTTCTTCAGAATATTAAAGAAGCTGTACTAGCTTGGAATAAACCTGAGGATAGAACAGCAAACCAAGGTAAGCTTAGAATGTCTGTTATAGGCAAACCACCTAGACAGTTATGGTATGATAAACACAGTCCTAAAGAAAGAAAGCAAGACGATGCAGGACTAAATTTAAAATTTTTATACGGACATATTATTGAACATCTTGTTTTATATCTTGCTGAGTTAGCAGGACATAAAGTGGAAGACCAACAAAAGAAAGTTGAGATAGACGGTATTACAGGGCATATAGATAGTAAGATAGATGGGGAAATATGCGATGTTAAATCAGCATCCTCATTTAGTTTTAAAAAATTTCAATCAGGGGAGATTGTAGGGGATGACCCTTTCGGTTACCATGCCCAGTTATCAGGATATGAAACAGCCCACGGAACTAAGGCAGGAGGTTTCCTCGTTGTTGATAAATCAACTGGTGATATGTGCTTTTACAAACCTGATGATATGGCAAAACCTAATGTTAAAAACTTAATTAAAACTCTAAGAGAAACATTGGAAATGAAAAGTCCTCCTGAAAACAAATGTTATGAAGACAAAGAAGAAAAAAATGGAAACAAACAACTAGCCATTGGCTGTCAATACTGCCCTCATAAGTGGGAATGTCATGCTGATACAAATGAGGGTAAAGGTTTACGAGTATTTAAATACTCTAATAAAAATACCTACTTAACTACTGTAATTAAACTACCTAACGTAGAAGAGATTACATCTAACTTTACAAAATAACTATAGACATGACACCAATAAAACATAAACATATAATTATAAGAGCAGACGTAAGACAACCACCAAAGACAACCGAACAAGTTACTGAGTGGCTAACTAAATTAATTAAAACAATTGATATGAAAATATTAGAAGGCCCATATTCAAAAAGAGTTGACACCCAAGGAAACGAAGGAGTAACTGGAATGGCTATTATAGAAACCTCCCATGTTGTTATCCATACTTGGGACGCAATCTCTCCTGCTTTAATACAATTAGATGTTTACTCGTGTAAAGATTTTAACCCTGTACTTGTATTAAATTCTCTACATGAATTTGACCCTCTAGCAGTTGATTATAAATATTTTGATAGAGAGAATAATTTTAAATTACTAAGGGAAGAAAAGTATTCGGCCACTAAAACATGGGATGGAGAAAGTTTCAAATGAATAATAAAAAATTAAAACCACTAAGAAGAAAAGCTAAACATATTCTTGTTGAATGGTTAAGGTCTTTGTTGTCTAAAGAAGAGGGGGAGAAGATTACATTTGAAAACGTATTTAATTTTATTCCTGATAAGACACACTACTATCAAGGCTCTATTATTAAGCTACAGCCTTGGTCTTTTAAATGGATAGTTAAGAAATTAAAATACAATCCAGAGTTGACATACCCACAATTAAATGATATGTTACAACCAACAGAAAAACAATTAAGAAGAATGGAAGAGGAGGGAATAAAATTTAATGACTAACTCATCCTACTTTACTACCATAGAAACACCCTCTTCTAAACAAGAAGGTGGAACACATTATTCTAAACATAAAATACAACCTTATAAATTTATAAGAGAAAATAATTTATCATTCTTTCAAGGGAATGTTATAAAATATGTTGTTCGTTACTTAGATAAGAATAAAGAAGAAGACTTAAAAAAAATTATTCATTATTGTGAATTAGAAATTGACGAAATGAAAAGAGATGAATGGAGAAAAGAACATGATTAGTGAACAGACAATAACACAATTAGAAAAAAGAGCAAGAGGCTTTAGAAGAATTATATCATCGCTTAATGATTTACCCATGTACGGAATTAATAGTAACATAGATAGGATTCTTTATGTTAAGATAGAGGATTTAAAAGAACATCTTAAAAAGAAAATAACTAGAAATAACGAGAAGCTAAATGAAATCTACACCACAAGTATAGATAGTTTACTAGATGATAACGGCTCGTCTACTGTAGTAGTAGATACAGAAGTCCCCAAGAAATAAGCCATGATAAGTAAAAAGCTTAGAGGTGGTAAAAGAGTTAAAAAAACAGAAGCTGATTTAGCCGTGTTTAAATTGATTATAAACAATCAAGGTAAGTTTATTATTGAACAATCTTTGTATCCTTTAAGTAAAGTACATGTTCATTTTAAGAAAGAAAATTCAGGATTAATATCCGCAATGCTAAGAGAATCAAAAACACATTTTGATACGTTGCATTCTTTTCTAGAAGAGTTAATTAAAAGAGTAGCTTAACTTTCAGTCAGAGGCTGACAACTAAATTGAGTTGCTAGGTAATAGTTGTTAACTAAATCTTTATCCTGTTCCATTAGCATGTCCTTAGAAATTTCTAATGCTGAAATAGTACAAGTCTTCCAATCATCAAAGTATTTAGGATATTTAATAGGTTCTAAACAAGTGCCGTCAATAAAAGAACAAATACTTATTAGTAATAAAAATTTCATTTATTATATCCTAAGCTTTTATCCTCTCCTTTATTTTTCCACAGTTTTCCCCAAGCCCAAACATTAATTTTACCTGAGTATAAAGATATCCATATTAATAATTGTCTAAAAATTAATTTCATTTTGCTCTTCCTTGTCCCCTATAAGTATTCTTATCTTTTTTTGAATGTCTTCCAGGTCTTTTTCTTTTCTTACTTGCAATGTAAGTATCTGCCCCGAAGCCTTTTGCTTTCTTAGCCATGTTATAATATGTATAACACAAGGGAGTAAGCTACAAACACTCCTACTCTATAGTATTTATTATCATATATATTTTTAAAAACTTCTTTTGGGTTATGTCCGTATATTATCATAGTTGGTGTCTTTCTTTAGTTAATCGTTATAAGTATGTATTCGTAATCTTTTACTCTTTTTAATTATTACTCTTGACATGTTCTTTTTCGGGTGTGGGACATTGGCAACTTACATTACCCCTATTACAAGTACAAGGTTTATTCTCACAAGACTTCTTACCCAGCAAACCATTCCAGAATTTAATTATTTTATTTATCATTTGAAGTATTGTTCCTTATCATTGTGTTATTTCCCTTTTCCTTTTTTAACATAAAGTTTTTTCCATATTTTATTTTCTAAGCTACTAACAATAACCAATAATGTGCGTAGAAATTTTTTATACATCTCATTATATCTCTTTAGATTTAATTGTAATATGTCCTAGTACTTTATCTTTATTACTACCCTCTTTAATTTTATACCCTGTTGTTCCGTTACCATTTATTTCTACTTCTTTTCTACTCTTACACAAGACCCTGTCTGCCTCTTCCTTTTTTTTCTGCTTGTGGTCTTTAACAAGAATGTTCATATCTTTATTTTACACCATTTATTTTTTCTTTAATATATTCTAGTTCTTTTTTTAACACTTCAACATCCGTATGACCACGACTTGGTTGTTCTTTATAAGATTCAAATTGAATTTTATTAGTGTTAGTTTTCATTTCTAATACATCTAATCGTTCTTCTAAATGAAATATAAAAGCTGCAACTGAAACAACAGCAATCAATATTCCTATTAATGTTTTTAAAGATACTTGTATTTCTGTATCTTCACCAATTTTATGAGCCATTTAGTTTACCAAAATTTTAATTTCTTAGCACTCTTCTTAACTGCATTACCAGTTGCCTTTGCTGCGTTTGCTACTGGAGCAACAATATGTTTTTGTACTGGTTTGAAATCAACAGTAATACTTGGCTGCAAAGTAACACCTACACCTAATGCCAATTTAACATCAGCACCTACTGTTAATTTACCATCATCCATAGTAGCACCACCACCAACGGCAGCACCAATTTGTGGACCAACTGAAACTTCAGCACCCATCTTAGCATTGTTTCTGTCATTGCCTACTGTAGCAGATGTACCAACACCTACCTTTGAACCAGCGATAGCACCTGCAGAACCTGCAACACCATCTTTACCAATTTGTCCTGATACACCTACTTCGGAATAAGTTTTTGCTGATGCGTGTACCTCTACATCTGCTGTTGTATCACCTATAAGTTTAGTAGAAGTTCCAGCTCTTGCTTCAGCACCAGCTTCTACTCTTGTAGTTGCTTCAAATTTTGCATTACCATTTTTTGCTTCTGCACTTGCACCTGCGGTAGCAGATACACCTGTACTTGAGGATGCCTCTCCTGTTGTGCCATTACCTAGCCCTCTTTTAGAAGATGCTTCAGCACTTGCTCCTGCACTTACCCCTGCTGACGCAGAGTTCTTATCACTTGTTGCATCTTTAGTTACTTCTGTTTCTGCTGACGAATTATTATTTACCATTATCTTATTTCCTTCTAATTAAATCAGTAGCTTTGATACCGAAAATTGCTCCACAAACTGAAACCCATAAAGCTTGAAACCAAAAAGGTAGGTTATTAAAATGTTCAAAGAACAACGCAACCTTCTCTTGAATTTTAGGGTCTTCACTAAACACACTCCAAAATAATAATATGATAGGAATAGAAATGAGAACTAAAACAAATTCATCTTTCCAATCATTCTTTTGACTATCTAATATTTTACCTGTATATTCAATTTCTCCTTTAGCCATCTTCTCATAATACAATTTCTTAGCTTGGGATTCCAATGCTTCAGATTCTTTTTTATTTTTATAGACTTCAGCACCTGTCTTAAATGCCATACCTAATAAACTTAACCACATATTATATTGTTTCCTTCCACTCTTGTACATTAAACGAAGGACATTTCTTAACATCATCTACTTCACAATGTCCTATAATTTTTTCTACGTTATATTTATCCTTTAATTCTGTAACTATATTTTTCAATGTTTCAAATTGCTTTTCATTAAAATTATTTTCCCACTCACCCTGTTTATTTGAACCTCCTACCAAGCATACTCCTAAAGATGTACCATTAACTGCTCTCGCATGAGAGCCTACCATGCTTTCATCTCTACCAGTTTCAAGTGTACCATCTCTGCGAATAACAAAATGATAACCTATATCGTCCCATTTGTTATCCTCAACATGCCACTTAGTTATTTCCTTTACTCCTATATCCATAGTTTCAGGGGTAGCTGAGCAATGAATAACAATTGTATCTGTTTTATTTCTTGGTGTCATATAAACTATTATATAAATTTAGTAATTCGTTTTTATTTTTTCCTTCAATTCTTCTATTTAAAATATCCTTTACATTAGAAGGCCATTTTTTATTTTCTGCGTAGCCTGTAGCTGCAATAGCATCTACAATATCATTCTTACTAGCCTTACCTTTATTAAAATCTTGAATTGTTTCTCTAACTCTACTATACTTTTTAGAATTTTGTACCATGTTTAAAAAATCTTTAATAGAATCTTCCTCATTATCATATTTTTTAATCATATTTTTACTATCTTGAGCTTTAATATGTGGTACATTCTTATCAAAAGATTGAATATTAAATAAATTATTACTTCCTTTTTTTAAAAACCCAGAAGTTCCCCACCCAGTTTCCTCACTATTAATAGCTAATATAATATCATTAGGTATAATATTATTTTTATTAATACTATAAACTTTTTTCGCAGTATCAAATAGCCATTCTTTTTTAAAAGATTCTAAGGCAGAAACTTTTGTTATATCAACTGTTTTTAAAGTGGTTGGTTGCTCTTTGTATTCTGTAAGCTTATCTACTTGCATATTAGTAGGCTTTTCTTTTGGTTCTATAAGTTTATCTACTTGCATACTAATGGGTTTTTCTTTTGGTGCTATAAGTTTATCCATTTGAGTATCTATAGGTTTATCTTTTAATTCTTTAGTTTTTAAATACTTTCTTAAATGCGTAACTGGACTAGCCCCTATCATAAAAGGATATGCGTTAGGAGTTTCTTTTTTTAATTCTTCTTCTACT
>TARA_B110000503_G_C7172563_1_pt1 | contig 12510 bp, 12 predicted proteins | sample TARA_B110000503 | Tara Oceans TARA_B110000503 (sample SAMEA4397472) | marine metagenome | biome: Polar Biome; feature: [SRF] surface water layer (ENVO:00010504); material: water (ENVO:00002006), including particulate matter (ENVO:01000060) such as... | depth 5 m
GCAGGAAAACTCAAGGTCTATGCAGGCCCAGAGCATCCACATGCAGCACAGGCACCAACTCCATATGTATTCACCCAAGTTTCGCAAGTTAAGTAAGGGATAAGAAAAATATGTCAGATACAACTTTCAACGAGCTAGAACTCGAAGACGAAACACCTACTTCGTACTCTTCTTCAACTCCTGCTGCAGCAACTAACCGCAAGGCAATCACTGCTCCAGGTGCTGCCGTAGGTCGTCGTAAGGAAGCAGTTGCACGCGTTCGTCTCGTTCCTGGAACAGGTCGTTGGGTTGTAAACGGCAAGACTCTCGAAAATTACTTTCCAAATAAGGTTCACCAGCAGCTGGTATCAGAGCCATTTCGCACAGTAGGCGCTGAAGGTACTTATGATGTTTTCGCTCGCATCAACGGTGGTGGAGTATCCGGTCAAGCTGGCGCACTTCGTTTAGGCGTTGCACGCTCACTTAATCAAATTGATACAGAGGCTAATCGTCCAGCGCTTAAGAAGGCTGGATTCCTCAAGCGCGATGCACGTGTTATCGAACGTAAGAAGTACGGCCTTAAGAAGGCTCGTAAGCGTTCACAATACTCAAAGCGTTAATTCACACTTACACGATTCAGCTACTTCATAGAGGAGTTTTTTATGGCTCTCTTTGGAACCGATGGAATTCGTGGCTTAGCAAACGGGCAAACTCTTACAGCTGAAATAGCTGTGGATGTGGCCGTTGCAGCAGCTCATATTCTCGTCGAGTCATCGTCTAATAAGGGCAAGCGTCCACGTGCAATCATTGGCCAAGATTCACGCGCATCCGGTGAATTTCTAGAAGCTGCCGTCGCAGCAGGTCTTGCAAGTGCAGGCATTGATGTCTATCGCGTAGGCGTATTACCAACTCCAGCAATTGCATATCTCGTCGCAGAATCTGGGGCAGATCTTGGTGTCATGATTTCAGCATCCCATAACCCAATGCCCGATAATGGAATTAAATTATTCTCTCGCGGCGGCGGAAAACTTGATGATGCCATTGAAGCTGCGATTGAAAAACGCATGGGCGAGCCATGGGTACGTCCAACCGGTCGCAAGGTAGGTCGAATTACTGTCGATGAAACAGCTAGCGCGCGCTATCTCAACCACCTACAGGCATCTGTAGCGACTCCACTTGCTGGACTTAAGATCGTTGTCGATTGCGCAAATGGAGCGTCATCGATAGTTGCACCGCTTGCCTACCAGAGCGCCGGAGCAACCGTTGTCGCGATCCATCACGCCCCCGATGGATGGAATATCAATAACAAGTGTGGGTCTACACATCTTGAAGATTTACAAGCTCGCGTAATTAAAGAGGGTGCCGATTTTGGAATTGCCCACGATGGTGATGCAGATCGCTGTTTAGCAATCGATGCCCAAGGCAATGTCATTGATGGCGATGCGATTATGACTATTTTAGCAATTGGTTTTAAAAATCGCGGGGCTCTTAAGTCCAACACAATTGTTGGAACTGTGATGAGCAATCTTGGATTCATGCACGCAATGAAAGAGGCAGGTATTGATGTTGTCACTACAGCAGTTGGCGATCGCTATGTTCTTGAGAAGATGCTTGAAAAAGATTACTCACTAGGTGGCGAACAATCCGGCCACTTGATTATGCGAGAGTTTGCAAATACAGGGGATGGAATTCTTACAGCTCTTCAACTCGCGCAGGAGGTTGTGCGTACCAAGAAGCCACTGGCAGAGCTTGCCGCCATGATGAAGCGCTTTCCTCAAGTATTGATAAACGTTCCTAACGTGGCGAAAGAAAAGCTGGCCAGCTCTACTAAAATCTCAGATGCAATTTCTTCGGCTGAAGCAAAGCTGGGAGAAGAAGGTCGAGTGCTTTTGCGCGCATCTGGCACCGAACCACTCATCAGGGTCATGGTTGAAGCCTCGAGTGATAACCTTGCGCAAGAGATCGCGACCATCCTCGCGGACGTCGTAAGGGCAGAACTGGGGAACTAATTCGTGTGCGGAATCGTGGGTTACACAGGGCCACAATCTGCGCTTACCCCCATCGTTGAAGGTCTTCGCCGACTTGAATATCGCGGATATGACTCGGCAGGGATTGCACTTGGAACACATGGCTCTCTCTTCGTTGAAAAACGTGCAGGCAAGTTATCAAATCTAGAAGGTGCACTCCCGGCAAATATGCCCACGGTTCATTCTGGAATTGGTCATACCCGATGGGCTACACATGGTGGACCAACTGATCACAACGCACATCCACATTTAGATAATGAGGGCAAGCTTGCCGTGATCCACAATGGAATCATTGAAAATTATGCAGAACTCAAAGCTGAGCTCCAAGGCCGTGGCCATACCTTTACCTCTGAAACAGATACAGAATCTGTGGCTCACCTGCTCTCGGATCTTCGCAAAGAAAATAGCGGCGATCTGACTGCTGCGATGCGCGCGGCGGTAAAGCGACTCCGTGGTTCATTTACGCTTTTAGCAATACACGCAGATGCGCCAGAGACAATTGTCGGAGTGCGTCGCAATTCACCTCTGGTTGCAGGTCTTGGGCAAGGTGAAAACTTTCTCGCCTCCGATGTTGCAGCCTTTATCGACTATACAAAGCGCGCAGTTGAACTGGGTCAAGACGAAGTTGTCACTATTAACCCCGAAGGTATTTCCATCTGCGATTTAGAAGGCAAAGCTGTCGATCTGCGCGAATATGAAATTACGTGGGATGCAGCTGCAGCCCAAAAAGGTGGATTTGCCCACTTCATGTTGAAAGAGATTTTCGATCAGCCCAAGGCGATTGCCGATACTTTGATTGGGCGATTAAGTGATAACAATCAGGTGCAACTTGATGAACTTCATATGAGCGATGAAGAGATGAGAAAGATTAAGAGAATTTCAGTCATTGCCTGCGGTACCGCTTATCACGCAGGAATGGTCGCAAAGTATGCAATCGAAAAATGGGCAAAAATACCTGTCGATGTCGAGATTGCATCGGAATATCGATATCGCGACCCAATCGTTGACAAGGATTCGTTGATTATTGCAATTTCACAATCTGGCGAAACCATGGATCTACTAATGGCAGTACGCCATGCAAAAGCTGCAGGCGGTAGGGTTTTGGCTGTCTGCAACACAAACTCTTCTACGATTCCTCGCGAATCAGATGCCGTGCTCTATACCCATGCTGGCCCTGAAATTGCAGTTGCTTCAACGAAGGCATTTCTAACTCAGATTGTTGCTATCTACCTAATTGGACTCAAGCTTGCACAAGTCCGTGGCACGCTAACTGATAATCAGGTCAAAGATTTTTACAACGAGATGCTCGAGCTTCCTGCAAAAGTTGAACAAATACTTGAAACTATCGAGCCATTAAGAGAGCTGACGAGAAAATTTGCAACCAGCGACACCGTACTGTTCCTAGGTCGCGGTATTGAATATCCCATAGCCCTTGAAGGCGCGCTCAAACTTAAAGAGCTGGCTTATATCCATGCTGAAGGATTTGCAGGTGGCGAACTCAAGCACGGCCCGATCGCTCTTATTGAAGAAGGCACTGTAGTTATTGCAATTCTGCCTACTGCCGATGAGCATGCGCTCGATGAAAAAATGCTCAGTAATATTCAAGAGGTGAAGGCGCGCGGAGCGCGAGTGATAGTTATTGCCCCAGAAGGCGCCGAAGTAATTGGCGCTGAATACATCATTCGCATCCCGGTAGCTTCACCATTATTCCAACCAGTTCTTGCAACAGTTCCACTTCAAGTCTTCGCCTACGAGATTGCTGTTGCTCGCGGAACTGATGTCGATCAACCCCGCAATTTGGCTAAATCAGTCACAGTCGAATAACAATGACTGCGCTATTTGACCAGAGGCAATTGCAGATGCGCCGTGCGCTTCGGTGGTCAACGGGTCTATTTGCTGGGTATCTATTTGTAACTTTTCAGGTTCTCTCTGATGGTTTTCTCGTACGAATGGATAGAGATCTCAATAATCTTAAACACCCAACTTTTACAGGATTTACAAGTTTTGTTATTCGCCGACTAGATGATCTTGGCCTGCGCAGCGTCTCTGGAATTGCGCTGTTAATTATCGCTCTCTACATCTCTTACCGATTCAAAACATGGAGACCAATCAATCTTGGCTTACTGGCCTTCCTTGCCCTGAATTCTGTAGTCGGTGCATTTAAATATGGTTTAGGTCGAACAAAACCTCGCAACGGCTTAGATATTTTGCACGCAGGGGGAATGTCGTATCCAAGTGGTCACGCATCAAATGCAATTCTGATTTGGGGGATCACTGCATATTTGATTTATCGCTATGCGCACGTTGATCGCTACAACGGTCGCTTAGCAACCGCAGCAGTCGGAGCGCTAGCCCTCACAGTTTGTGTCGTTTCTCTCATTCGCAACACACACTGGTTCTCTGATCTACTTGGTGGACTTTTCTTGGGTGCTGGGTTGCTCGTGTTGATTATCGCTATCGATAGATTTTTTCCATCAGATAGCCAACTCCACTAGTCATAGCCAACTCCACAGCGGGCTTATAGACTTCCTGTCATGATTGATGGAATCGGAATCGATGTCGTTGATATCGCGCGATTCATTGAATCCCTTGAACGCACCCCCAATCTCGCAGAAAAGCTTTTCACTGAGTCAGAACGTACTCAGACTCCTCAATCCTTAGCTGCACGATTTGCTGCAAAAGAGGCGCTCTATAAAGCGCTCAGCCCAGAGCGCGGATTGCACTGGCATGATGCAGAGATTATTAACCAGCTCAATGGCAAACCAGAATTTCTCTTTCGGGGCGATATTGCTCTTTTGGTTGATGGAGCCAAAGTCCACCTATCTCTTTCTCATGATGCAGGTATTGCATCTGCAATGGTGGTAATCGAAAGATGAGAGCAGAAGCGTTAGTCGATCTCAGTGCAATTAAACATAATATTGAACTGCTAAAGAAAGAGGCTGGAACAAATCTCTTAGCAGTGGTTAAAGCTGACGCATATGGACATGGGTTGGTACCGGTTGCTAAAACTGCACTGACCGCAGGTGCGACATATCTTGGTGTAGCGCTTCTTGAAGAAGCCGTTGAACTACGTGAGGCCGGCATTGATGCACCCATTCTTGCGTGGCTCGTTCAACCAGGATCTGATTTCAAAAAGGCAATTGATTTAGATATCGAATTAGCTGCAGCCTCTCTTGTTGCACTTGCCGAAATCACTGCAGCGTCGACAGAAAAAAAGGCCAAAGTCCACCTTGAAGTTGATACTGGAATGTCACGAGGCGGTTTTCTCGATGAATGGGACAGCCTTACGCCTGAGCTATTACAAGGCGTTGAAGTAGTCGGAATATTTTCGCATTTGGCCCGTGCTGATGAACCAGGAGAAGCTCAGAATTTAGAACAACTCGATAGATTCAAAGCAGCTGTTGATCGAATGTATTCATTTGGGTACACCAAAATCCTTCGCCATCTATCTAATTCTGCCGCCACTTTAAAAAATGGCGCTGCAGCCTTTGACATGGTGCGTACCGGAATTGCAATGTATGGCCTTTCTCCAGATGTACAAACTCTGGGAGATTCAAAAGCCCTTGCTTTGCGTCCTGCGATGCAAGTACGCGCAGCGCTCTATCTTGTGAAAAGCGTTCCAGCAGATACGCCTGTGGGATATGGCGCAACAGAAAAGACATCCTCGGATACAAAGCTTGCAGTAGTCGCAATGGGATATGCGGATGGAATTCCACGCATTGCGCATCACGCAGGGGTCTGGCTATCTGGGAAACGCGCACCAATTATTGGACGCGTTTCCATGGATCAATTTGTCGTTGATCTCGGAGCGCAATCGAAAGCTCAATCGGGTGATTGGGTAGTTGTATTCGGAAATGGCTCACACGGTGAGCTCACAGCAGATGAATGGGGATTAGCATCACAATCTATTAATTACGAAATAGTTACACGAATCGGCCCTCGAGTGCCTAGAATCTACTCTGCTCATGTCTATTAAATCACCGCTTCTACAGACCCAAGGAGTATCTGTCTCCTTTGGCGGCCTTCGGGCCCTTGATGATGTCTATCTTGAATTAAATAATAATGAGGTAGTGGGCTTGATCGGACCTAATGGTGCCGGCAAAACAACCCTCTTTAATGCAATATGTGGACTCGTTTCCCCTGATTCTGGAACATTCTCATTCGAAGGCCGTGAACGTTCATGGCCGCGCACAGATGAACTTGCAGACCTTGGTATTGCTCGTACGCTTCAAGGAGTCGGCCTCTTTCCAGATTTAACGGTGCTTGAAAATGTAATGATCGGGGCGCAAAAGTTTGCAAAGACCGGTCTTATCTCAGCAAGCATTGGGCGCAACACCGCCGATGAAAAGGATTTAGCAGATCGTTCAATGTCAGCTCTTGAACGTGTGTACGCCGGAGCGCTTGCTCATCGACGCGCAAACACCTTGTCCTATCCAGATACAAAACGAGTCTCTATCGCCCGGGCACTTGTGAGCGAACCGAAGGTCTTAATGCTGGATGAACCAGCAGGTGGACTTGGCCCCCAAGATATTGAGTGGATGAACGGCTTGATTCGCAACCTCACATCTCATATGGCGGTTTTGATCGTTGAGCACCACATGGATGTTGTGATGTCAGTCTGTGATCGTCTCTATGTGCTCAACTTTGGAGAAGTGATATCAAGTGGCTCCGCTGAGGTCGTTCGCCGAGATCCTGCAGTTATTGCCGCCTATCTCGGAATGGGGGCATAAGAGATGCTTAAGGTACATAACCTAGTAGTAGATCATGGAGCCATCCGAGCGCTGAACGGTGTTTCCTTTACCGTTGAAACTGGAAAACTCTCAGCTGTCATCGGCGCAAATGGCGCAGGTAAGTCAACGCTGCTTCGCACATTATCAGGGCTCAATAAGGCAACCGAGGGAAGTGCAATGTGGGAAGACCACAACCTTCTTCATGGAAAGCCAGAGAGCCATGTCCGGCAAGGCGTATCGCATGTCTCTGAAGGAAAGTCTGTTGTTGCAGAGTTAACAGTTGAAGAAAATTTAGAACTTGGTGCGCTATGGCGCCGGAATAAGAAGGAATCCCTCGAGACAAAGAAAGAAGTTGTCGAGCTCTTTCCGCGACTTGGTGAACGTCTAGAACAACGCGCCGATACATTATCTGGCGGAGAACGTCAGATGCTCGCCATCGGTCGAGCTCTTATGGCTCGCCCTCAACTACTGTTGCTCGATGAACCATCTCTTGGGCTAGCGCCACTTGTCATCGAACAGATCTTCCAAACAATTCGCGGAATCGTAGATTCAATGAAGGTAACTGTCGTTCTTGTCGAACAGAATGCAATGGGCGCTCTCAAGATTGCAGATACGGGCGTTGTTCTTAATCTTGGACATATCGCAGCAACCGGAAGCGCCGCAGACCTTATTGCCGATCCAGCCGTCCGTGCTGCTTACTTGGGGTATTAAATGTTTCAATTTATAAATACAATCCTTATTGGGTTAACATCCGGAGCAATTTATTCACTGATGGCTTTAGCGATTGTATTAGTCTGGCGCTCAACTCGAGTAATTAATTTTGCTCAGGCTGGCTTAGCCCTTGCTTCCACTTACATTGGCTATCAAGTGCTTCAAGTAATTGATAATTATTGGCTGGCGCTTCTTATTGCAATGATTGCTGGTGCAGCGCTGAGCGCATTCATTGAACTTGCATTTATGCGCGTACTTTTAAAGCATACAAATTCAGGTCCCATTGCAAGCGTTGCTCCGATTATTGCAACGTTGGGTTTGCTCGGTATCGTAAAAGCAGTTATTACCATGATTTGGGGTGGGCAAGATGTACTTGTAAAGCCACCATTATCGAATACCGGGTTCTCTATCGGCACCCAAACTTTGGTTTTCTCGCCAATGAAACTTGCAATCATTATCTCGGTAGCGCTCTTAGTGCTCGTCTTCTCACTTATATTTCAGAAGACAAATATCGGTTTGGCTTTGCGCGCTTCGGCATACGCACCAGAAATTGCGCGATTGGCAGGAGTCAGAGTTGACTTCGTACGAACCTTAGGTTGGGCTCTATCAGGAGCATCTGGAGCAGTTGCTGGATTACTTCTGACATCTTATGGAAACGGTTCATTCTCACCCGAATCTATTGAATTCTCACTTTTACTGATCTCTGGTTTTATTGCAGCTGTCATAGGCGGCCTTGATAGTTTGGTAGGGGCCGTTATCGGAGGATTGGTCTTAGGTTTGGCATCAGCATTTGTTCTTATGTATATCAGCGGCTCTTTGTTCTTTATCGCTCCATTTGTAATCCTTTTGCTCGTTCTTTTTATTCGCCCTCAAGGAATTCTCGGAACAAAGGCGGGTCGACGTGCATAAGTTGTCCAATAAGAAGCGCGTTGGATTTTTTCTTCTCCTAGGCGTTGCAATCTACTTCTTAAGTGGAGCAGTAGATGAGTTACGCGTATATCAAGGGGCCACAGTTGCAGTTTATGCCGTAGGAATTGCATCAATCATTCTTCTTACCGGTTATTCCGGACAAGTCTCTCTTGGGCAAGGCGCACTTCTTGCTATCGGTGGGTATGCAGCTGCACTGATGCGCATTCATTACAACGCTCCAGTTTGGCTCTGCTTTTCTGCAGCGATACTTGTTGCAGCGCTGGCGGGAGCTCTCTTGGGTTTAGCTGCTGCACGTTTAAGCGGACCATATTTGGCAGGCACGACTCTTGCATTAGCAGTGGGACTGCCATCCATTGCAAATCAATTTGGGTTACTCGGCGGGGAACAGGGACTTCTCTTTGATATTGGTTGGCCACCCTTATCTTTGGGTGAAGATTTCACTCTATATAAATGGTTCTTCTGGATCGCATCGCTGGCCACGCTCATCTCTATTTTTTGGTTACAAAATGTTATGAGATCTAGATATGGTCGAAGCTGGAAAGCCATTCGCGGAAACGACGTTGCAGCTGAGATTGCTGGAATTAATCTAGCCCGTGCCAAGACCCTTGCATTTACCCTCAGCGCCGGCTTAGCGGGGCTCGCAGGAGCCTTATTGGCAATGACTATAGGCACGGTCTCGCCCAGCGCCTTCCCACTGGCGCTCTCATTTTCTTTACTTACAGGCGCGGTTCTCTCTGGCGTAACTACCCTCGGAGGGGTAATGATTGGGGCAGTGACATTGGTTGCAATTCCCGACATCGCAGAAGCGGTCGCCAGCCGCTTCGAAACGTCTGAGGCTGTTACCAATAATTTGCCCGGTCTCCTGGTGAGTGCGTTACTGATTTTGACAGTTCTGTTTGTTCCAAATGGACCTGTTGAACAGTTACGTGTGCGACGGGAACACCGAGCGCTAAGCAAAAACTCTTAAGTACAAATACTTAGGAGCCCTCGATGGAAGGAAAGACATGACTCGAATAAATCGTCGCAAGCTGATTTCAGCCGGCGCGGTGCTTGCAGTCGTATCGCTCTCTGTAGCGACAGTACCTGCGCAGGCACTCTCAACAAAACAGACATTCTCGTCAAAATATGAAACAGGCGTGAACAGATCCGAAATCAAACTCGGAATGACGCTCCCAATGACAGGCGCTGCATCTCCTGGATATAACAAGATTCCTGGAGCAATGAAGGCGTACTTTGATTACCTTAATGACAATGGTGGAGTAAATGGTCGCAAGATTACTCTCAAAGTTGAAGACGATCAGTACGTGCCTACACTGGCAGTAGCAAAGACCAATAAATTGATTCTTAGAGATAAAGTCATGGCCCTAATAGCTCCATTAGGTACTGCCAATAACAAGGCTGTTGCTGCCTCGGTCAATCCTGGCCGACGTGGCGTTCCAGTGCTCTTTGTGAATACTGGTTTCAGCGGCTTTGCAGATGCGAAGAAGTATCCAACTACTTACACAATCTTGCCTTCTTATGTAATGGAAGCAAAGATCATGGCGGAATACATCAAGGAAAATTTTGCAGGTAAGACACTCGGCCTTGTCTATCAAGACGATGACTTTGGTACAGATGCTCTCAAAGGCTTCGCTCAAGCAGGTATTACCTTCGCGGAAAAGCTCGCTTATGCTTCAGGATCACAGAGCGCAACTACAGCAGCCGGTTGGGTTTCAAAACTCTCAGCTGCAAAGTGTGATGTTGTAATCCTCTTCGGAGTATCAAGTGCAACAGCAGCTGGACTCGGTACAGCTGCTGCACTCAAGTACTCCCCACAGTGGATCCTTGGATCTGTCGGTGGAGATGCGACAACAATTAAGGCTGCAGGCGTTCCTGCGGGAGTTCTCTACAACGCAGTTGGCGCATCATTTGCACCATCTACAACAGATATGACAGATGAGTACGTAAAGCTCTTCTCTGAAATATATGAAAAGGCAGTTCCTGGTTCAATATTCGATAACAATGTTCTCGTCGGAATGAACACAGCATTTGTTGCCGCACAGGCGCTTAAAGCTGCAGGAAAGAACCCAACTCGTAAATCTTTGTTGAGGGCAATTGCTGCCAACGGTGCCAATTTTGCTTCAGCAGCGCTAGTTCCACTGAACTACTCAAAGAGTAGCCATGTTGGATACAACGGATACTGGTTCGGTAAGTACTCACCAACCGGAGATCTCAAGCCAATAGATGGCAAGTATGTTCTCTACACAACCGATTCAGAATCTGGCGCAGTTGTTAAATCAACATGGAAGCGTCCAGCAATGCCAGCGAAGGGACTTCCAGAATAATGAGAATCACATCAACTAAGTCACGCTTTTTAGCGCTACTTTCTTCAGCCGTGCTGGTTGCAACAGTTGTCATTGCGACACCTGCACAGGCAGCAGCAGTTGGACCAATCTGTGACGGAAAGGTGCCAGTACAAACCTGTCAGGGTATGACTTCTGATGGTGCACCATTCGTCATGATGGTTCCAGCAAACTTCAATGGAACAGTGGCGCTTTATTCACACGGATATCGCTACAACCTAGATCTACCAGCAGGAATGCTTCCAACAGTTCCAGCCGGATATAAGGTCACAAATACTCCTGAGCCAGTTCCAGGTGGAAATACCGCAGTTGCCAATTATTTCTTAGGAAATGGAATGGCAATCATGGGTTCTGGCTTTGCTCGTCAAGGGTGGAATCTTGACTCTGCAATCGCTACTAATGTTGAGCTTGTAGCAGCATTTAAGAAGCAGTTCCCAACAACAGATCATGTTCTTGCATGGGGCTCTTCACTGGGCGGAATCATCACTCAGACCCTTGCTGAGAAGTACCCAACTCTCGTTGATGCAGTTGCTCCTATGTGTATGGCAGATAATATCTCTGCTGAACTTACTGCAGCAGGCGATGTTCTCTGGGGAATCAAGACGTTCTTTGACCCAACAATCAAAGGTGGCAACTATTCAGCTGGTGCTGCAGGTAATGCAGAAGCCATCGGAGATATCGTCAAGGTACTGACAGTTCTTGGAAGCCTCAAGGACTCAATGGCAACTGGCGCATGGCCAGCAACATCGAGTGCTACAGGCAAGGCGCTTGCAGCCGGAAAGATCCCATCACGGTCTGCGCTTCTACTAGTCGGTCTGATGGCAGGCTTGCCAACGCAATCTGATCACTTCGATTCAGTTTCAGGCCCTGATGGCGCACTGAAGTTGACATTCCCATTGGCAATCAGCCCAGCACTTGCAGTTCTTGAAAATGCGGCATCAGCTGCAGTTCTAGCAATCCTTGCAACACAGGATGTTGAACTTCAAGTAGGTGGCGCTGTCTATGACAATACAAAGACTAATTACGCCGCTCGAGTCGCAGACTCATCAGTTATTTACAATGCTGCCTTGTCAGGAAACTCTGCAATTGCTGCAATGTTAGGAGCCCTGCACCCGCTCAACCCTGGAGCACCACGTGCTAAGGGCAACGCTGCAGCAATGGCGAAGTTGGCCACATTGGCTGGTACGACCGGAAAGATCAATGTGCCAACAATTCTCATCACCGGTGTAGCAGATCCAATTACTCCAGCGGGAGCTTCACAACGAATTGTCGATGCCTATGCAAAGCAAAGAGTTGAAGAGCGAAACGCTTCACGCGCTGGAGGTTCATATGCCTCTCCAAAGCGTAAGTTGGCAATGATTTGGAGCGTAACTCCAGATGAATACACCACATTTGATGCAGCAGGCTCACCAATCGCAAGCACTCCTGCTGCTTCAGGTACTAATCACTGTAATTTCAGCGAGAGTAACCTGCTGACAGTTGCAAAATTGATGGTTGCCTCATCCAGTAAAGGTCAGGTTCCTACTTCTGGAGAGATTGCCTATGTAATCCGCAAGTCAGATAATCTGATGGTGGATAAGTACTTCCGAGCTCCACTACTGAAGTACTACAACGAGTAGTTAGTAAGTAAGTACGAAAAAGGGCCTCGGGAAACCGGGGTCCTTTTTCTTTTCGCGCATCAACTATCCTTGACTAATGAAGATTGCTACCGCGGCCGAGATGCATGATCTTGGTAAACGCATCGGCGCCCAATGTGTGGCGGGCGATCTCATCCTTCTCAAGGGCCCATTA
>TARA_B110000503_G_scaffold122679_1_pt1 | contig 12487 bp, 11 predicted proteins | sample TARA_B110000503 | Tara Oceans TARA_B110000503 (sample SAMEA4397472) | marine metagenome | biome: Polar Biome; feature: [SRF] surface water layer (ENVO:00010504); material: water (ENVO:00002006), including particulate matter (ENVO:01000060) such as... | depth 5 m
ACATTTTTTGCTCTAAGTGGGTCAATAGTTGATTACATTTTACAAATTATTATCAAAGGTACACATAGAATTAGTAGAGACATATTTTGTTTTTAATTTCAGAAGTCTATGTAGGTTAATCTTTAAATGCAGCTCGTTAGGAAAATTACGCCCATTAACAACAATAGTTCTAAAACTTCTAGAAGCTAAACCCTTATTATCTAAGCGTATTATTGCATCTTTTAATTGAGAACGAGTAAAATCAAACTTCCGTTCAAAATATGTATACCCATCATTAAATTCTGTACTATTGTTTTTACGATATAGAAAGTATAATTCGGATAAAATAGTAATAGCTACTAAATCTGGCTTATCACCAGCGGCTCTAATCTCTTTGTACCACCAATGTGGGACTATGTTGCCTACGCCTAAACTAGATGTACTAATACATGTATTACTATCCTTCTTGCCTGCGGGTAGTTCTTTTGCTATAATCATATGAATATCTTTAAACGTATTTGTTTGTTTGCAAGTATTACGAGAACTAAAAACTAATATTTAATAGAATTAACACTATATTAAATATCTATAAGAAAGAGTAATTCGTATACATACTCAAAGTATGCCATATTTTTTGTATAGATACAATGGATTTTTACAAAAAAGTATTTATTAGGTGCGTTTATAGTAATTTAGCAACAGGCTTTATGACTTACCAATTATTAAAGGATAATATTGAATCTCTTATTTCTCAAAAACAATATAGGGTATCGAAAGTAGAAGAATTAGCTGGTTTAAAATATGGAAATCTAAGTAATATTCTGTCTGGTAGATCTAAAAAACCATCTGCTGAAATATTATTATCGATTGCTAAAGTATTTGGAGTAAAGGTAGAAGATTTATTCAAGAGCAATGAGATAAGCGCATCTCAGCATCTTAGCCAAGAGCAAATAATATTATATTTGGATATAACGGCTTACTTGAATGATAAAATCATATCTCATAATATTGAAATTTATTATCAGGATTTTGTATCTATGATTAATGAAATATATGAATATTTTGCAAGTAGTCAGGATTACAAACTAGATAAAAAATTCATTGACTGGTTTGTTAAGCAAAAATTTAGTTTATAAACTTGGTATTTTTAATATCTCTTGACTCCTAAAGTGATTTATACCGAATTTATCTATGTGACGTTTTTTAAATTTATTAAATGAATATTGATCTCTAATAGAACTAGCCGTCTTTATTGCTTTAAAATAAAGTATACTAACTTCATCTAAATGCTTTATTTTTGTATTATATTTATTGTAATATATTGCTTCTGCTGTTGCATAATAATGCAAAGCTTCTTTTTCTTTTTTAAGCATAGAAAGTCCGTCTGCATAAGCTATATAAGCGTCTGCAAGATCAGTGTCTACAGATACTCTTAAATCTAAATTTTTTCTAGATTCGTCTTGTTTATATATATTAACTGCTTGGTTTGCATATTTGTAAGCTTTTTTAAACTCTCCTTTCCCAAATTCTGATCGTGATAACTCTATAATTACCCTTAAGCGAATACCACCTGCATTACCTTTTATTATTTCATTTATTTCCTTATCGTATATATTTTTTATTATGTCATAAGCGGAATTATAATCACCTATACTATTTAATATAGTAGCTTTCATAACGTATATAGGAGCAAAATAATAATCAACTGGATGGTCTTTGATTATATCAATAAATTGATTGATATACCACAATGATTTTTTATAATCGCCCGCAGATAAATAATATTTCGATTCTATATATAGCAGCAATGTGGCATCCAATTCTATACCTAGGAATTTTGTATTTATTTCTTTTGCTTTTTTTATATAAGTAAGTGCATTATCCATCTCCGCATTATATACATAAGCTTGAGCAAGTTGTGAATAGACCATATATCTTAAATCATCATAGTCTTGTAGATTTTCTATTATTGTTTCTGCTTCATGCAACATCTCCATTGCTGAAGAGGCATCTGCGTTTATAAAATAATCATATATGCCAATTAATATAAGAAACTCTGCGCTAACTGCTTTAATATAAGAAGGTGCTTCTTTTCCAGTAAATCCAATTTTTTTATTAAGAAACCATTCTTTAAAATCCGTGCATCTAGTAACTCCCATTCCTAAATAAAAGCTCATAAGATTTTTTTTTAGTTCAAGTGTTTTAAACTCATCTATTTTATATTTTTCACAATTATTTAATAATTCTTCTAAATTATCAATTAGTGTATCATCTTCTAAAACCAATTCTTGTTTTGTGTTTTTGCCTTTTGGAACAAACTTATTCACCTTCTCTACCGAACTGCTCAGAGTTTTTTCTAAAACACCACCCTTCATTCCAGCCAATACCGCTTCTTTTAATTTATCATGCATTTCAAAAACTGGCTGTTCCTTATTCCCGCTCTTTAAAGAAATAATTTGGTATCTATTTAAATCAACGAGATCATCAATAAAACTCTCGCTATTAGACAACTTTTTTATCAAAGATTTAGATAAATTCTGATTATTAAAAAACACTAATTGATTAAGTAATTGTATTGTACTGGGATTTAGTTGTTTGTTTAGAATATTCACGTAAGTCTCCATATCATCTGTATTTTGTGTAAGGTATTTTGTATATTCCTCAAGCGTTATATAGCTATTAGAATTTAAAAAAATCGTTGATTTTGCAATTGTTATAGGATATCCACCTAATTCTTTTGCTAATTTATCTGTAGATATTGCAGAAAAATTAGGCATAATATTTGATATTAATTTTTTAGATGCAGAGAAATCTAAATATGGTATTTTAATTATATTAGGCAAGGTTATGGTATCTTGTGAACAAAAAATAATGTGTCCATTGTTCTTCCAGTTTATAAATAAATTTGCATTTTCATTTTTATTTACTTTGAGATTATCTACTACAATAAGAAAATTATTTTGAGGGGCAAGATAATTTAATACCGAGTCTTGCGCCTCATTAATACCTTCAGCAACCTTAGTTTGGTTAGATTGTTCGTTAATTACTTTAGCAAGTTGAACGAATTGCTGATTTAAATTGATGTTAGCATCAAAAAACCATATCAATTTATATTTTTTAAAATTTAAATCAGCATATTGTCTGGCTAATTGCGTTTTTCCTATTCCGCTAACTCCAATAAGAGAGGTTTTTTGAAAAGCATAAAGGGTATCGGGTATCTTGATTATCTCTGCTTCGTGGTTTACATAATAAGACACTGGTCTCACAAAGTTCGTTACCTTTGTTGCCTGAGTAGTATGAATCATTAAAGTCAAAAATAAGAAAATAAGAAAATTACTCTTATTCCTCTTTCTTCGCCACAAAGTCAAATACATTTTTTTGTTTTTCTGTTTTCATAAATTCAATTTCAAAAAGATTTATATTTTTTTCTGATCTAATTTTATATTCTATGTCATGCTGCATTAAAGAATCTATTACTTTTGCAAAATCTAATATAAATGTTTTCGGATTATTTTTATATATCATATGTGAAAGTTGTTCCATTTTTTTTAAATTTAGTGGAAATGAGATAAATTTAAATTTAATTACCGACTCATTTATGGTTATTTCTATAGTTCTTTCCTTGTCTGTTTGACCTTGTATGACAGATGATATATTATCAATAATACTAATTATCAGCTGGTAAAATACCTCTTCTCCAATTGGGTAATAAGCATTGTTACAAAATATTTTGATTTCAATTTTAATCTTTTTGTAATAATTCCTAAAATAATTTTTTATTATAGTTTGTAATTTTAATAAATTGATGTTGTTGTGTAATTTGTCGATTAATACTAATGGAAATAATTGTACATTAACACTCTCAGCGCCCTTTATTTCATTTAAATATATAGCCGTGGCCTTTTTTATGAAATTTATATTAATATTCTCGTGAGCTTCTATTCTATTTTTATAATTTGTGATTCTGGTTTTTTGCTCTAAAACCTCTTTTTCTAACTGATGGACTATATTTTTTACTAATTTAACAATATTAGCATAAATTAATGCGCCTAATAAATATGCTAAAACTGAAAACATGCCGTAATAAAGCTGCTTTGTCCATATTTCTTGAATCTTTTGTGAGTAGAATATTTGATCTATATCCAAAGTAATATTTAAAGTCATACCATTCTCTAGATCGTATTTCATCGCTGTTTTATATGGACTATTTACAAAATCCTTCTCAGTTATCAAATATTCATCTAGCTTAATTTTATAATTAAAATAAGAAGGCAGTGTGTTTTGAAAATATTCCTTTAAAGAAATAATATCAATTGATATATGATTTTCTTTGTTGTTAATCTCAATAGAATATGGAGTAATTTTTATATTTTCATTATGAGAATCAATTAAACTTATAGGCTGTACGTCAAATATTAAATTGGCCGTAAATGCGCAAAACTCTTGCCCTGATATAATTTTTTTTAAATTATACACTAACCCAAGATCCATTATTTTATTATAAATCTTAAACTTACTATATATACCTAGATCTAACTCTTGTTTATTATTTTTATAATACCAAATATTAAAAATTAGAAGAAATGCTAATGCCGTAATAATCAAAATATAGTGATATTTTCTTTTTTTATTTTTAAGTTTTTCTAACATTGCTAATAACTAGGCTCTCTGATAGTTTGTATTGAAAGTAAAAAAACGTTACAGCACCACGCTGGTTTCAGAAAGTAAAAAATTTATTTCAACACAAACTATCAGAGAGCCTATATTCTTTTGTGATGAGGTTAACTTTGCAGTCGCTTTTGAACACATTCTAGCTATAGTTGCGCTTATATCTGGTGTCATTTCTGGAGGAATTACTTGTGCCTTGTGGAAGCTTGGGAATTCTTTTGTGGTGCTTACTAGACTTTTAAAAGACGAAAGTGTATAGTCCATAGTATCTTATCCTTTTTAAGGGTTAGGGTTATTATTTTGAGGATATCTAGCTCGTGAAAGTTTAAGAATATTCTCAATTGCAAAACATAAAAAACGTTTGAAGTTCAAGCTTCAGGCGTTTTTTTGTGCCTTGTGAACTAAGTATAGTGGAAAGAAACAGACTTGTCAATATCATATTGATATTATTATGATATAATTATAGTATCACTTTAATATTACAATGATATCACTTATACTCTTTTAGCTCTTTTAATTTTTCTCTTACTGGCATTCTTAATAATTCAATACATGATGCATTTCTAGAGATTCCAGTAATTGCACTAATTTCTGTTAAATCTTGCATCATGGATAAAGGTAGTCTTATTAAAAAAGCCTTTGTATCTTCTTTCTTTAAAACCCTCTCCTTTTTATTTATTGTTATATCTTCTTCTTTTTTTTCCTTAGAAAAACTTAGGAAATCCTCAGCTTTTTTCTCTTTCTCGACTTTGCTTAAAGGAGCTTTAATAAATTTATTCATTTGTTATTTCTCCGTATATTTCTTCGTACAAGTTTACTACTTCTGCAACTGCCTTAGAGTCTTCTGGCTTATACTCTGTTACCCCCATACCTCCTAATGCCGCTCTTCTGTAAACTATTCTTTCGTAAACTATTGTTTTTAAAATATTAAGTTGGCTAAACTCTTTTACTAACTCTATCATTTCTTCCGCCTCCTTAACATTGGGATTAGGAGAAGCCATATTCACAACTATATAAGCATCAAGCGATTCATTAATTTCTTTTGCTGTTTCTACTAATACATTTAACCTCCCTAATGTCCATAAATCAAACTGAGAGGGGCGTAATGGAAAGATAGCCTTATCACAAATCAATAATGAACCTCTTAGTTCTGGAGAATCTCTTCCCCCTGCATCAATAATTATATCCTTATACTTTTCACTTAACGCTCTAACTTCTGTTCTTACTGATCTTTCATATTTTTGAATACTACCTACTCTGGGAGAAATCCCCTTCTCCTCTCTAACGGAACACCAAAAACTAGAAGTAGATTGACGATCTGTATCTACTAATAATGTTTCTGGCTGCCTTGATGTTCTAAAAGCTGCAACATTTGTAGCTAACGTTGTTTTGCCAGCCCCACCTTTTTCTCCTCCAAATAAAACAATCATTATAATTACCTCTATGTATTTTTATATATTTAGTAATAACATCATATGTATATCACAACAATATCATTGTTATATAATATTTATATCAATATGATTATTATTTCCTAGTTAGAGTCTCTGTATCAAGGAGTTACAACGAATAACTCTTACTCCATAAAATGCATGTATCTAATTTAAAGTCATTGTTATTTTATCACTAATACTAGTTTTTAACATAGCCAAAATATTGCAATTTATATATCATAATGGTATTTAATTGATATTATAGCAATATAAAAATGATACTTTATCAATATAAAAATGATACTATTTTAATATCATTTTTATATCACGCTATGGAATATTTAATACTTGCATGATAAATTGTTTGGTGTATCGTCAATATTATTAACGCTGTTTTAATAAAGGACAAACTAATGAATATATGAAATAAAAAAGAAGAAAAAAGAGTCAAAAGGCTACCAACAATTAACCGCTAAAGTGAATGTTGATAGCCTTAATAAAAATAGATTAAGAAGACTTGGAATCTTCTACACCTTAACAATACTCACTTGTTATGATAGTAAAGATTTGCTTAAATGTCAAGTTTTTCTTAATCGCAGAAAGATTAGGATTATGACTAAACAAAGAATAGACGAACTAGGCTGTACAGATAGTCTAGTTCGCAATAACCTACCAACACTAAGAACCAAATCCCAACTAAACACCATAATAACCAACAAAGATGGAACACCAGACTATCTAGCTATTAACATATATTGGGATAATTTTCGCTCTTGGTATTCTCCAAAAAAACAACACCAAGCTGACGGTAATGTAGTACATATTAAAAAACTCAAGACACAGGGTATATATTCCCAAGCCAAAGCATTAGCTAAAATACATGGAGCTTCAAAAGAAACTATTAGAAAGAAGATAGTGAAATTAGAAAAATTAGGATTAGTACTAAGAAGCTTCAAACACAAATTTCATGCAGCTACAAATACATACAACCAGCGTATTATATACGTGTTACAAGATACTCCGCACTTTTTCAATCCTTGTGGTATAAACAAAGAAGAAATAAAGGAAATATCTCCGCAAACTAACGCAGAATATATTAAAGAAAAATACGGCATCATTTTCACCCCGAAAACTAAGCAAACTAAACCATTTGGAGTAGAGGGTGGTATCCACACGCTGGAGGGTACTAAAAAACTAAGGGAATCTTTTAATAAATTAAAAGATAGATCTAATAAATCTACTTTTTTAAATAATTCTGATTTTTCAATTCTTCAACCTAAAACATCAAAGCTTGTTGAAATACAAAAGAAAAGCGCAGCAGAAGAGGGTATTAATAAAACTACAATACACATCCTAAAGCCAAATAAGCCCCACCAGAACGTCAAAGCATCTAACCACCAGAAGACAGACAATTCTTACATCAAGTCTAAAAGAGTCAAGCTATTACGTTTTAACCAATACAACAAACCAAAAACTTTAGCAGAACATTATCCCTTGAGTAACGATGATTGTTCGATACTGCAAAGTAAATCATGCCGTGATTTTAATCTTAATTCCATGAATGAAATATTATTATCACTATCAAAAAAATCAAATCAAGAAGGTCATATATTCCCTTCGAAAGCTAGCTTTATGGCCTATATGTCAAAAACTTTGCTCTATGAAAAAAGAGATGCTGTTCAAATAAATAATATAGGGTTTAGAATCAACGCAAACCTAACAATAGAAGATATTGTTGAACGCGCTCATTCTACAAAAATAGAAGTCTATTTATCCGAAGTAGAAACTAAAGCAATCACTAATCGAAGCGATGAAGCCCAATTTAGGGCAAAGCTAGTCGGTGTGTTAGGTGAACGATCATATGATATTCTACCCCACCTTGTTAGTATCGAAAAAAAGGATGAAGTGTTTGAACTTCATTTGAACAAGGCACTTGAGCTAACCAAACAAATAAAGGATTCAATACTGAAAGAAGCTAATGCTGTAGATGGTTACAGAGGTGTTGAAAAATTAGAATTCATTGCGTCAGAACTTTCAATTGACGAGTGGTGCAGGGTGGACGATACCACGACACCAAGCTCTACCAGAAAACAATCCGAATCACTAGAGCTACCACAAGGCGTATGGGGTCTAATTTCAAAAGAACTTGTTGCTGAATATGGTGTGGACATCTACAGGAACTGGTTTAAAAAACTAACGGCAACAGTTGATGAAAACACAAAGACTATAGAACTTAAGACTTCCAGTGAATTTGTAAAAGATTGGATAGTAGATAAATATAAAAACACAATAGAGCAAATAGTGAATACTATGGGCTTTAAATTAAAGGCGTTGTGCGCCAGGCATACTAGGCACTGCCATTAAGTTAAGGAAAAATTCCGTTCCAAAAACTATAATAATAGACCTGTTTTTTTATAACGGAGCAATGTAGTACATAAAACTTAAAAGTTTTGCGTACTGTTTTAAAAATGCTTCATTTAGTACACTAAAAATATAAATTTAGATTAAACAGTACTGTTGCAGTACAATTTAAAAAGCTAGATTAAATTGTACAATTTTATTGACGTATAAAGCTGCCCATCTTTAGACATTTACAGCTACAATCGCTGCAGCATTGCATCGTATCATACAGCGCCGAACATTCTTTTTTGCGTTTCTGATAATAACTCAGTCATTTTATCTAAAGTCTTTTCGCTTGTATCTGTACCATATTTATATTCTGGCGAAGAAATAAAATCACAAAAATTATCTCCAATACCGCCCTGATTGTTCTTAATATCGTGATATTCTTTGAATATTACAAATAAATCAACCGTAACTGGCAATAATTCTAATGTTTCAACGGAAATAATAATTAATGGATGGATCGTTTTTTCCTTTTTTAATTCACATAAAGCTAATTCTTTTTTTAAATTTTCTTTTAATAAAAACTCACAGGTGGCTATAAATTTGTCCTGTACTACTAATACCGGATAAATAATATTATTATTCTCTTTAAAACAGTTAATTCTATTTGTAAGTTGCTTTATAGCTTTATCATATTTTTTCTCTATTTCGTCCATTAACTCATTGGATTCATTAATCAGCACAGCTTTGATCTCGTAAATAATTTTAGTATTATTATCTAGTTCAACCAGAAAATCTACTTCCAATTCATCGGTTTCATTTTTTCCTTTATTGTGACTTAGCTTTGTGTGTTTCGTTAATTCGCCAGTCTGGTGTCTCATTTCGAGTAATTCTCCGACATAACTCTCAAAACAATCTCCATAATTTGCAAACACAGTATTGCTAGTCTTATCTGGCATTTTAGATAAACAAAACAAAATTCCTTTTGAAATAAAATCATCAATAAAATATGTAGCATCTGAAAGTACTGATAAACCATCGGGTAAATCAATAATAGGTGTATCTCTTAATGCTCTTTTAAAAGCCAACTCCTTATCGTCTTTGTTATTATTTGTGAGTAGTGTAGTTAATTTGTCTGGCGTTGTAGACAAATTAACTACTAATTGTTCCAACTGATTTTTTATATCAATATTCCTGATCTTGAGGTAGAACGACTCTTTCTTAAAGTAGTAACTATTAGGCAAGCTGTCACCGTGAGTAATATGCGTTGCATATAGTAATATGCATAAATAATAATCGTGTAACGAGATATTAAATTCCGATAAAAATAATTGATCATATGTATTACCTACGCCTTTCTTATAGTTTTTTGTACCTAGCCGCGCGAATATACTATATCCACGGTAAAAGCTGTTAAACATAATATTTTACGAAATATGATTGCTTTGCTCAAGAGCATCTTTAATGACTGGCAATGCTTTTTTACAATTACTAAAGAGATTTTCGTTTCTTTCTAATTTATATTTTGACGTCTTGCATTCTAGTACTAATAATGCAGATCTAGAGAAATTTTCATTAAATTTAGTATCTTCTGACCCCAACGCTTCCGAAGTTGGACAGTATTGAATGATATAATAAATCATTGCAAGCATCGACCCTCTTGAAAATCCAGGAAAATCAGATGCAGAACCCTTCTTCTTTTGTTTATAAACAAACCACTCAATTCTTTGAACGGATGAGGGTGAAAAGTTTTCCTTGATTAATCCTTTGTGCACTCCATTTAAATCTTTAAATAATGCAAAGTTGATTTTACAACATCTTGTTATTGCTTCATCTCTATTTAGTTTTTCTAAACAGGCTTTAAGGGCTGTATCTTTGTTTTGTATATCTTCAGCAAATGCATTTTCATATGCTAAATGAATTTCAGTCTGTATCATATAAAGCAACTATCTTATTAAAATTATATTCACAGCGATTGGTGTTTGCTGCCCATCGACAACTAAACTTAGATAATTATAGATACTGCATTGAACGTCAATAGTAAAAATAAAAAGATTTACAAAATTACAGGAGATTGATGACTGACTCAGATTATTATTACTGACCCAACCCTGTCAACTAAGACATGTGTTAAAATGGACAATGATGGGTGTTTTAAAAACCGAGAGAAAGCCAAGGTTTAAACTGTCAATTTAAAGTGTCCAGCAATATTATGTATATTATAACCTTAATACTTGACAGTAAAATTTACATAGATATCAGCTCCGTTCATTTGATTGCGTCAATTCTTATAAGTTAGTGGACACGCCAAAAGTACTCAAAAAAACCTGTGCATTAAGTCGTGAATCTGTATATATTAGACTAAATAGTCTACTATTCGATTTAATAAACAACTCGCTTATTATGTTTGATTTGCGAATTTAATTGCACTCTCCAAACAGCACTTCTATTGCTAGATCGCTAATTTTCTCGGCATCATCTATGGTAAAATATTCTTCTGCTTTTCTATTGGCATTCAAGCTCTTAAATCTATTTATAATTTCTTTTGTCGTATTATTAATCCATCCTATGCTCAAAGCAGTTTTTAGAGCTTCCTCTAGGCCCATATAAATTTTTTCTAAATTATCAGTATTAAATATTTTACGTTCTATTTCCTCTCTAGAGAAATTAATATCCGTTTTTATATCAAGTTTTTCGCTGGTTATAGGATTGATTGAATAGCTATTGTGAAATTCTTCGCCCTGGTACATATTAGAGAGGCAAACTACTATTCTAATAGTACTATAAAACTCTATATAGCCGAGCAATTGACCAGTTGCCGGAACTCCTTGCACAGCAACGTGATGAAAAATTTCGTTAGTAGGGCGATTAATTAATAGATCTTTCTCGTAATAATAGTTCCAGCATATTTCAGTATTGTCATCTTCACTTTTTAAATATTTTATAGCTTTCTCACAAACTGTGGGACAGATACCAGCATCAAATACTAAGCCAAGAGCCGATTTTACTAATGAACGTCCTGCTTTTTCACATCCAAAATTTTCGATGCTAAAAATAATATTTTCTTGAAAAGGAGTTTTTGCGTGAACTATATTATGTAAACAACTTTCTATATCGAGTTTAGGATATTTCTTTTTTAAGTTCTGCAATACTTGTTTTGCGTCCTTCTTATCTCTAGCCTCTATTGAAAATTCTCCCGTACTTTGATCGAGACTTAGTGGGTTATGCTTAGTGGGCATTGCAAAGCTACCATCGCCGCGCAGCAATACTTCTTTGCCATTAGTCGTTTTAAAATCCTTATAAAGCTTATCAGTACCTTTTTCTCTTGTTATGCAAAAATATAGACTTAAATCTTTTAAGCTTTCTGCTAAAAAGCTATCCCAATTACTTCCTGTTTTATTATTGCAAGAGTTACACAGAAATCCTTTGATTTTTTTCCTCCCACCTAGTGCATTAAGAATTATGTGTTCTTTACTATTGTCTTCGGGACATTTTTCACAAAGAGTACAAGGATGAGGATGAATTTTCTTCTTAAGAAGCTGCGTCATATTTATTCTTTGAAATTATATTACAGCTCTTCAAAATAGAGCGTCGCACAAACACATGTTTTAGACATCTCAAAATAACATTGTGATTTTACGATATTTCTAACCAAAAATTGCTTCTAAACTAATACCAATTACCTTAGTGGGAAAATATCATATCCTTAATGTTTCTGGAACAGATTTTTTAAACAATTTGCAGCACCAGGTTGTACGCTTCATATTCCTTGTAATTCTTATAATGCCTATTGTCCGCAAACGAAGGGTTTCGTACACCACAAATTAAGGTGTCCAAAAATTACGTTGATTGGCTTTCGGACATGCGATATATTTTGTACATCCTTTTTGTATATTTTATGTTTATTATTGCTACGAAAGCAAATTTTTAATAAAAAAGGGTAGGGCGTTACAAAACACTTAACAATAAATGAGAATATACCAAATACATTAAGATTTCAACTTCTCTATTTCGGCAATTGATAAACTAGTAGCAACAGAAATAGTTTTAACATCTATTTC
>TARA_B110000503_G_scaffold27536_1_pt1 | contig 12475 bp, 24 predicted proteins | sample TARA_B110000503 | Tara Oceans TARA_B110000503 (sample SAMEA4397472) | marine metagenome | biome: Polar Biome; feature: [SRF] surface water layer (ENVO:00010504); material: water (ENVO:00002006), including particulate matter (ENVO:01000060) such as... | depth 5 m
TGAGTGATGTCTAAACATTCTATGCTTACTGTGTCCTATCCATGCCTTAGTTTCATCAAACCACTCATGAATATGATGATAATTTTCAGGTATTCCTCCAAACTTTTTAACTGATGATTTTGAATGTTGATAAGGATGTGCCATTATTCTTCAGATTCAAATTGACCTTCATGGTTAAAAGTTTCATGATCAATAACTTTTATATAGTTCTCAATGTTATACTCTGCAGTAGGTACGGTTATTGTAAAGTGTCCCCAACCTCCATCATTATTATACCAATCTTCTATTTCATTAAGTTTTGTATAAGCAAGTTCTTCAATAAATGTTTTAACTAAACTATCACAATGAAACTCTGTATCATTATTATTATTATCTTGAAAAAATATTTCATCTATGGCTCCACTATCTCCCCCACCACTATAATTTATAATAATTTCCTTAATACCATTATCATGTAGATACATCATAGCACCTACAAGATTAGTTTTTTTTTCTTTCATGATTATTTTTGTTTGTAAAATCGACCTAAGATGTTTCCGTTAAGAAAGTCTTCTTTCTCAAGTACTTCATATTGAAATAAGTACTTTGTTTCTTGATATGTAAGATCTGTAGCTGAATAACAAATTCTTAAGATTTCACGGTGAATAAGAGTGTTTCTTTTATGAGCTTTTTGTAAAACCTCATTACTACTATAGTAATGTTTATAGTTTAATTTAGCCTCCTTTGTATACTTTTTAACTCTTTGGTCAGTTATATTAGCCAAAGCTTTTTTACCCATTTTCTTTTTAGTAACTGAGTAAAAGTTTTTCTTACCAATATATCTTACACATTTACCATCTATGATTGCAGTCATCATATATACAAATCCTACCGCACCCTCTGTTATTTTTTCATCTGTAAATACTGTTTGATTATATATCCAACTCATTGTACTAATTGTTTAGGATTTAGGGTATTAGAAAGTAAAGGCATGATAAGCTCTCTTACTTTAGTGATACCATGCTTTTCTACAGAGTCAGATATATCTTTCTCCATGTCTAGTGTTACATAAGGTATTTTATATCTCTCCTCATACTTCTTCATAGCTTTTATACCTGCATCATCATTATCAAAGAGAGTACAAAGGTTTTTATAGTTTCTTTTACAAGCTTCTATTACATGTTCTGGTATAAGAGTATTCTCACTATCTGGTGCAATTGCTTCTGCATTTTTAAATCCTAGTTTTATAAAGGTCATAATATCTTTAAGAGAGCTGCAGATTACTAGATAGTCTTTCTTCATAGTTAGTTGATCCATACCTTGGATATAGTCTCTTACTTTAATAAACTTATTGTCTTTTATCTTAGGTTGATATATCTTATAAAGAGTGCCGTCTTTTCTAAAATAACCATATATATAATGACCGGAAATAGATAGTTCTTTAATTTCACCATCGTCTTCTTTACTCATTATGTATTGTTCTAGAGGATACACATTATAAAATTCTAAGATATTGCTATCTATGTAATATTTAGACCAATACTTTTGATCTAGATTGTTCCAAGTCCTTGTTTTAAAATCTGTTACCTTATATTTAGAATGTTTCTTGAATTCTTTAATCTCAACATCTCCATTGTTCAGAAGATACTGATTATAGTCTTCAATAATTTTGTGAGCAGCTTCACCTCTTGTACTTAGATTAAACATAAGCTGAACAAGATTTAAGCCATCTCCATGTGCATCTGTTGAAAAATCTTTATATCTATAATCATTTTTAGTAGATGAATAATAGACATACATACTAGGAGTTCTATCCTTATGATTAAAGACAGACTTAAGTTTTATATCCTGGCCACATAACTTTTCAGACAAATTCAAATAGTATTCAAATACCCAGGTTTTAGGTATGTCTTTTAAATCTGATATTAATGCTGTAGTTCTTAGCATATAGATAAGAATAAAAAAGAGGAGACATTACTCTCCTCTTTTATTTAAATTAAATGATATTATAATTCAAAGTCTGCTGAACTAGCAGTTGGAGTATTAAATCCAGCAACAGGTTCTACTTTCTTTTTCTTGATATGTTCTGTTTCATTGAATTTTATGATCTTACTATTTTCTTTATCACAAATTTCAAATGGAACTGTGCCTTTTGCATACTTAGGTAGAAACATATCATAGGCTATATAACCTTCTTTGTTCTGATATTCTTTACCACCAAGACAGAAGTTAAACCAAGTATCTTTAAAAGGTTTATCTTGATTAAATCCTTTAATAAAGTCTTCAATGGTATTGTATTTACCATCAGCTTTTGTGAGCCAATCTGTACCAACCTCTTTACAGAGATTAGAAAGAAACTTAAGAATCTCTGTATCTCTTTTAATTTTAATACCTGATTTAGTTTCTCCATCTGCATAAGCCCACTCACTAGCTTTTACCTTACCTACTTGACCTTTGTATCTTCCAAGTTCAGGCTTATCTTTATTAATAAAGAACCCTTCAAACTCTGCTCCTCTGTCTGTACCTTCAAGATTAAGTATCAAGTGATAAGCGCCTTCTTTAAAGGTAAAAGCTTCTAGTATGATATCATTAATTTTTGCTACAACATTTCCTGGTTGTAGTGTTTTTGGAACTGCTGTCCCACCTGTGGGGATGTTTTTCGTGCTTATACTCATTTTAATTTACATTTTTTTGTTTAAATTTATTTTTCGTAATCTATAATTGCTTTGCGAACATACTCTAAATCATTTGCAATTTCAAATGATTCAAACATTCCTTTAGGAGATTTACAAGTATTTTCCCCATTGTTCTGAGTCTCAAACACATAGCGTATATTGTCATCTTTATCTTTCTTTACTTTACCAAAGAGCACTATAGAAAATAGACCCTCTAGTGTTAAAGTATTATCAATCATTTTTCCAATAGTCTTAGCTTTAACTCTACGCTTACCATCCATATCTACTGATTCCTCAGCATGAGTAAGAAAATAAACAGTAAGATCATCTCTAAGATCTTTGGGTTTTTTAGCAGTTGCTGCAAGACTTGAAGCTATTTGAGTAAATTTATCATAGCCTTTTTCTGTAGCTCTATCAAAATACTCAAAGCTTGACATATACTGCCAATCATCAACTACCAAACTCTTAATCTCTTCTCTTCCATTAACATACTCCATAGCCTTAAGAATACCCTGAGCACTACTTGTATTACTCATATTGCCATTAGGAGTCTCTTTACTTACAGTTATATACTTGTTCTTCCATCCTTTAAAAGGTAAAGGTTTATTAGCAACATTGATAATGAAAGTCTCTTTAGGATTAAGATTTTCAATGCTTGTGGATTTACCACTGCCTGATTCAGCAATTACTAAGACACTATTTGCCATTACTTATCTGTTATTAGTTTGTTTAACCATTGTTTATTACTTACAGGCTTTTTTAGTAAAATAGCCGCTAAATCTCTTATTGTAAGAGCTTCAAATGGAGCATCTGTATCAGGATCCATTAATTCAAAATCAATATCTGTAGTCTTTATAGCTTTTTTTTCTACTTTAGGTAAAGCTTTTTGAACTTTAATAAGTTCTGCTACAGGAATAAGATATCTAAATGAACCTGATGGGCCTGGATCTGTTTTCTCATACTCTTCTTCCCAATGAGTATTATATTTCCATACATACAAATTTCTTTCAGGATCTTCAATCTCAAGATTTTTGCCAGTAAATTCAATATAGATATCATCATCTCCTCTTAATTCATTAGAAAAAAATCCTACAAATAGTTCATCTTTTCCAGGTGGTCTATATGCTAATTTTCCAATATACTTAGCACTACTGATATCATTGATATCAAAGTACTCTTGATGAGCTTTCCTAAGCTCTGCAGTTCTTGTTCTTCGGTCTTCTGGTTTGTCTACTTTTGTTTCTAACATATTAGTATATTTTTACTCTTCTTTCTTGTTGAGGAGGAGTTTCCATCTCAACAATTGTCATTCTATAAAACTCAGCTTTGAAGAAGCTCATTCTAACATCACCATTTCTACATTTAAGAAAGTGCAACACTAGAACTTTATCATCTTCAATTATGTATCTATCTGGTCCATAGTATTTAATCTTTTGTTTGCCCGGCCTATTTAATCCTATAAGCATATCAGCGTGTTGCAACAAAGCATCTGCACCAAATATATCAGACTCAAGTATGTAATTGCCATACTTACCATCTTCATTTCTATCTGGATTATCTATATTTCTGTTTAGCTGACTTAATACTATGAATATAATAGGGTATTGACGCTTTAGGTATGTAAGAGCTTCTCCTAAGTTGTTTAACATGTCATTCTTATCTTTTTCGAAGGGTGCCTTTTTAAGAAGCAATGAGTGGTCAAGAGTTATAACGGTCTTTGTATGTACACCATTAACTATGTGCTCTTCCATATAATTATGGATAATTTCTTTAAACTCATTAACAGTACAAGGCTCTTCTACTACATCAATAGGGTATTTTACTCTTTCTTTTGCATGATCATAACAGATTTTTAAATCTTCATCAGTTATCTTACCTTCAGCACTACATAAATACTTATAAGATTTAGATAATACACTTGCATATTCACGGATAGCTGAAGTTCTAGCTAACATTTCAAGTTGAAATTCAAGAACTCTAAAGTTTTCTCCAAGATTAAGTTTAAACCCTTCTCTTATTATTTGATCTTTGATAAGAGTTTTACCAGCACCTGGTCTTCCACCAATAACAATAGTAGAATGCCACTCTAATCCATCAGTACCTGCATCATTAAACTTAGGCCAAGGAGTTCTATAACTTTTGAGTACACCTTGTTGTCTACCTTTTAGATAATGTAATGATTCAGTAAATCCTGCTTTTTGACTTTTCCAAGGTTTAAACTTAGATTCTTTTGTCATATTACATTTTCTTTAAAATGATTATTACTCGTATCAAAATCTCCGGATTCAATCATACTGCAATAATCAGCTAATTCAGATGATTTAGTTTTATCTAATTCAGTTTTGCAGATAAAGTATTGAGCTGTACGCATATATAGAAAGTTCTTTTTCTCAAACTCATCTATATAATATGCTGTAGTCTTTAAAATTGTATCCCAATTATACGAATAATTTTCAAAAAACCAACGAAAATTCTGTTCTAAAATTTTATCATTTGATCTAGCAGGTTTGCCACTTGGTAGCTTACCTTTTGGAAACAACTCTTGATACTTTTTTATGTTATCTTTAAAGTCAACACCCATTGTAATCATAGATGTTTTCTTCTTTTGAACATTAAAGTAGCTTTCTACCTTTTCTAAAATAGTATAAGATTTAGGAGCTAAAATATATTTTTCATCTTTTTTTATTAACCATTCTGTATGTGTTAAAGTTCTTATTTCCTGGTGAAAATTGATATGAATTGTAGTAATATTATTTTTTATACAATCTAGAAGATAAATCTGATTAGGAGTTAAACCTTCTTTCAATACTAAATTAAACAAAGTATTTATTCCTGATATATTCTTCGATACCATCTTCTATTTTTTTAAAAGCGATTACTACTTTTTCATCATTTATTTCAAGTAATGAACTTATGCTTTTTCTTGAATGAATAACTGTAGCATGATCAAAGTTCAAATAGTTACTTGTGTATGTGATTGTATATCCCATTTTGCATGCTACATACATAAACAATTGCCTGTATGTTACTATTTGGGTAATTCTTGATCTATTTCTTATACCACCCGGGTAAAGATTTTTATCTACAAATTTGTTGCAGATGGCTTCTAGTTCATGGAGTTCTAAAGGACCTTTTATTTTAGGTATAAAGTTGTAAATTATTATAGCATGAACTCCGTATTTTTTGGAAAGCCTTGATTTAAAGTGTTTTACATAATTTTCTATTTTAATTCTACGTTTTTTTTCTTCTGATAGCATATTGATATATTTACTATTTTTAACATCTATAATTTATTATGAATACTAAAGATTATTTTATACTTGCCGCTTTTTTAATAGGGTTAATACTAGTACTTAAACTTACTATGATACAAACTCCTAAACCTGCTACTATAGCAGATGTGAAGTCTTACAAGGATAGCATTGCTAAACTTGATTTAAAAATTACTTCTCAAATGAGAAAAATCTCTAATTACGAGAAAATTATAGATAGTCTTAATTCTTTACCTGCCAAAATTAAAATTAAATATCGTGATCAAAAAGCTTTTGTTCCTTCTGCCACTATTCTTCAACTTGACAGTATTATCCGCACAAATGCAGGACTCCAACAAAGATAGCACAATTTCATATAATCAGGAAGAGCTTAAAATCATTTCTATTAAGCTTATTTCTGCTAATGAGTGTGATACTATGTTGAAGATTTCTGAAAAGCTTGGGCAATACAAAGACAGTGTTGTAGTTACTCAAGACAATATTATAGCCAAACAAGAATTACAACTTGCTATGTATGATACAATTGTAAACAAACAAGCAGGTAATATAGAGTATCTAGGTGAAGCTTTAAATGATTCTCAAAACAAACTAAAAATTACTAAGGTTGCTTTCTACAGCACTGCTACTGCTTTTGTACTTAGTTTTTTGTATATTATATTGAATTAAGTACTTCTTCTTTATAATAGACTGCTTCACAATTTCCAAAATTAAATGTCATTATAGCATCAAATGGAATATGAATTTTTTTTATAGGCTTTTTTGGTCTATTTATAAATGAAAACTGTTTATCAAGTAGATTTATAAAGAATAAATAATCGCTATTCCAGTGACCATAATAGTCATCATTAAAATCTATTAGCTCAACTTTTTTACCAAGATAATCCTCTAAACGAGTTTGATAAGTTTGAAAATCATTATAGTTATGATTTTCTCTATTAAACGTATGCATTGCTAGTCCAAAATCTTCATAGGTATGTACCTTTTTTAAGATTTTAATCATTTTTTCATACCCTCCTCCTGGATACATATCGCCATTGAACTCATCATGACTACCTATCCAAATTTCTCCATCTTTTTTATATAAAACATATGCACTTCCTCTTGTCATACTTACAGGTTCTTCATCAAAGTTATTTGTCACCATTTTATGTCAAAGTTATAATGGTCTTTTACTAATTTATTTATTTTATTAAATACATCATTGCAATTCCACATTTCTTCTTTGTTATAACCAGCAGATGCAGGGTGACTACAAATAAGCTTGTGGTTGTTATCAGACACTTCATCCATCAATTCTTGTGCTTTTTTACCCATAAACACATATATAAGTCCGGGATTATATGAATTAAGCATATCAATTAAAAATGTTATAAAAGGAGCCCAAATATGATAATGCTTACCAATCTTACCTATTTCTGTAGTAAGTGAGCTATTAAGCAATAGTATACCTTGTTCAGCCCATGGAGTAAGATCTGACTTATAATCCAAAGGATAGTCATTGTATACTGTATGTTGAATAGCTTTATTAATGTATCTTAAGGAAGCTTGTATCTTATTATCATTACTACATGAAAAAGCCATGCCATCAGCTATCATTTCATAAGGATATGGATCTTGAGCAATCATAACTACCTTAAGATCAGAGTATTTACATTTTTCAAATGCACTAAATACTTGTTTAAGGGGTGGAGTAAACCTTTTTCCTTGTTGTACTTGACCAAGAAGTTGAATTATAATCTTATCAAAATCTGAGCTATGAATAAAGGTTTTAAGTCTATCTCCCCAACCTGAATCTTTAAGTTTTAGGTACAATTTGCTTTTTACATCTTCTATGTTTACTGTTTGTGTCATTTTGCTATCTTTGAATTATGGCTGAAAAAATAAAGATTAAGACTATTCCTTTTGAGGAAATCATTGATATTCAGATAAGTGGTGCATTTTATGTAAGAATACAGAATATATTCTTGTCTTTAATTCAAAATCTTAAAGACGATGATCTTAAAAAATTACTAGAAAAGATTCAAACAAAACCTGAAGAAATTACAGACCCTGTTGAGTATAATATTGTTACTCTTATGATCCTTATGAATGAGATTGAGCATCAAGCCAAATCTACAAATAAAGTAAAAGATCAAGAAATTGATATCCCAGAGAATGGCACAGATCTATAATAAAATAATAGAGTCTGCTTATAGACTTTTAGCTTTTTTTCTAACCTGTCCTATGGACTTAGTTTGTCTTCTGGTTTCTGAATACCAGATTGTAAGATAAATACTTTATGCTTTAACTACCACCTTAAGTTCTTTAATTTGCTCGAGTAGAAAATCGCACCCCTGCACTTCTGCTTCAATGCAAAGAAGGTAGTAAGTGAAATAAACAATAGGCTCAATCATTTCCTCCCCTTTGTAAATGTATAGGTTGTCTATGTTCATTTAGTCTTGTTTGTTTAATCTCTCATTTTTGTTATTAAATAAAAAAAACATAAAACCATACATAAACAACAAATCCCAAACATTAAAAATCCAAAATCATTTTGTTCCATATTAGTCTTGTTTGTTTAGTGATTCAATGAAATCTTCAAAACAATCAAATGGTTCTAATGTTTTTCCATATTCAAATACTTTCCTCATATCTTCCTCTGTGTATTTCTTTTCAGCCCTATCTTCTTGGCATTGAGTGTAGCCATTGTTGTATGCTGATATAATGTCGTGTTTACAATACTCATTTTCATTTGTAGCAGGGCATCTATATCCTTCTGCATACTTTTCTGCTTGTGTTTTCATTAGTCTTGTTTGTTTAGTGAGTTAATCATATCATTTAAGGCTTTAACATCTTTTGAATATTCTTGGCAAATTATTTTCAATTCAGCAATTTCAATAGCCATATCTTCTTGGCATTGAGTGTAACCTTCAACATAAGCAATTTCTGTTTGTTTTATTTTTTTTCATTACTATTGCTCATCGTTGTTCGGGTTTAGTTCGTATAATTCTTGTTACGGGCAGATAAGCGTCATAAAGGTGCGGCAATCTTCTAGTTATAAAACATTTTAAGAAGTGTACCCTATAACAACTTCTTTTCCTGTCTTAACGTTAATCCAACGTATCGTTTCTCCAATTTTAGTTGGTTGCTTATCTTTCATTTTCATGTACTCAATCGCTTCATCGAATGTGTACGTTGTCTTAACTCTAATTAAATCTTGTGGTTCATCTCCTGCCATAATAAAACGTTTTATAACAAAGGCTATAAGCAATTGCCTATCAACATTTGTTGGTTAATTGAGCAGTATTTACAAGGCAACTACTCATAGCCTCAACCGTTATGTGTCATTTTAGACGAGCATACCACTTAAATTTATTATCGTTACCAATTTCAACCAATTCAAATTTAACTTTACAGTTTTCTAATATTTTCCAAGGATGAAAATTAAAACTCAATGGGTCTATTGGTAATTCACCATTTCTATTACCTGTTAAATTTGAATTATCACATTTCACAACCCAATAAGATGTTGTATTGAAATTGGTTGATTTAATTAATATTCCTGTTTCCATATTTATTTAAGTAGTTACAATTAGCCACCTCGCTTAGCTGCAAAACGTTATCGGCAACCCTAATATAACTCCTTGCCAAAAATTGAATAATAAATGTTTTGCAATTCGTGGACATAATCAATAGGGTAATTAGCCAAGTTAGTATCAGACCCACGCAAATAGATTTCATTACCATCATCGTTTAACTTAAAGTTAAGCATTTCATCTTTAGACCACCAACCATTAATACAATTTTCAAACCTTAATTGTCTTAACCAAGTTGGGCTAATTGGCACAGGTCTAATATGACTACCTTCGCCACGTTCCAGCATTGTTATTGTGGATGAAGTAATTTGGTAATAATCGTTTTCTTCAATTCCTATTACCCAATTTCCTACTCTTAGTTGTTCAGCTTTCATTTTTTGTGGTTTCTATTAATTGTTGACAAAGTGGTTCAAGCATTACTCCAGTCATAAGCCAATAGAGCAAACTAAACGGTAATACTATTAAATCAACTACCAAAAAGGGCAGTATGAATATTAAAACTATTATTCTTTTTCTCATTTTATGTTTGTTTTTAAGTTATTAATCCGTTCTGCGCTTATACCGAAAAAGTTATTTAATATCAAATGTAGCATTGAAGTGTATTCTAATCTGATCACTTCTATAATGTCTTACTATTCCACCATCACATAAGACTACACACCATACATCATTCTCAAGAATACCTGAGTTTGTGACATATAGTGCGTAGCCTTCTTTATTATCTTCTACTACTACATGGATAGGTTTGTTAAATTCAAGCATTATTCTTGAAAGTGTTTCTTAAGTTTTAGACTATCTACTGTCTTTTTGATAATAAATGCATAAGTAGAATCTTCAGCATAACCATCTGCTAATTTAGCATAGTATTCTGATTCTGAGTCTACCCCATGCATTCTATTGTTTTGAAACATAGCATAATCATAAACTGAACTAATCCAACTTGTATAGTAAGCATGGTTATTCTTTGTACCTAATGCGGTTGTAGTTCTTAGATTAGGCTCCTTCATGCCAAATAAGTTGTTATTTTCTCTAAATACTTTGCTTGTATAATTACCAGACTCAATTTTAGCCTGGGCTAATACAATGTAAGGATATTTGATATTACTACTTCTTAGTAGATCTATAAGAGCCTCCTCACTAAAGGCTATACCTTGTACTTGAACTGTGTCTACAACTTGAGTTTTGTGTGTAATCCGGTTAATAATATAGTTATTTGTCCCGGATAGCCAGCCAATGAGTAACAGAATGATGATAGTAAACAAAATCACTAGACTCAGCTTGACATAAGATTTCTTTTTAACTTTCTGAAACTCCAGAGTTTCTTTGTTGTATTTGAATAGGTTTTTCATATTATGTTATTTCTAGTGTATATCCTAAATGTTCTAACACACCTTTAAGTGCAGATTCCACACTTGAGCCATCTTGCTCTAACTCTACACCATTTACTCTAATAGTTGTACCATAAGTAAAGCAACAACCATCTCCGCAGGTATGGTTCCAATCTTCAAGTTCAATAACTAACTTTTCTTTTCCTTGCATATTATTACAATGGTAATGAGGATTCTTATTTCTTTTTAAATTGTTCAAACCACATATTCAATATTTCTTTAGAGTTTAGTTTTTGCTCTAATTCTTCTTGTTCTTCATTTACCCAATAACCTTTACTTGGTAAATAGACCCAATCTTCATGTGAAATCCATTGAGAAAATTTAAACATATCTTCCTCACTATATTTTTCAGCAGCTTCTTCAAGTGTTTCTTGTTTAGGATGTTCTTTTGGAATGATTATTTTATAGCCAACAATACCAGAAGTAATTGTGCCTAAATACTCAACTTTAACCTCCTCACAACTTGGATTCTTAACAAACCATTCTAAAAACTCATCATCAATAGCTTGTACACCGTCTTTGATTAAATCTTGGTCTGTTGTTAGGATGATTTTTTTACAATTTAATAGGGTATTCATTGAACCATCATGTCTAACTAAAAGTTTTTCTTGATATAAAAACCAATCTCCTTCTTTAATAGTTTCATCATTAGTGATGTAGATGTTTTGAGGTTTACAATATGTTGTATTAGGAAAATTTTCTCCTAAACATAATCCATTATCTCCTACATAAGCTAACTTACTTAGTTTATCTGTTGGTAGTATGTGTAAATTTTTCATTGTTTCTTTTCCTTTACTATTTCAATTAGTTTAATTAAACAAGCAAGTTCTGCTTCTTCATGTGTTTTAAATGGAAACTCTTGAGTATTTACCCATTCAGAAAGATATAAAGATGACTTTACATCTCTTTTTTTAGTAATTCCATAATATCCACTTATACTGTTATCAATACCACTATGTAAATCATATTTTTCTCTAAACCATCTAAATGCTTGTTGGTATAGTGGTGCTTTAACTTCTCCTAAACCCAACCCTTCTCTAATATTACCTTTTGAATCATACCATTTTAAAAAATAGTTAGGTTTATCAAATCCAATTGACTTCATATCAAGTGCTATTTGATATGGTACAAAATTACTTTCTATACTATTCATATTTCCAATTTAGTTTTTTATATTTATTTTTATTTTTTACTGCTTGAGATATTCCTGAAGAAGTATATCCATCTTTTGAAAATGCTTCTGTTGTAGAATTATAGGTTTTAACAAAAGTCATATCATCACTATAAGCTGTAACTTTTTTAGATAATTTTGACTTTTCAAATTTATTTCCTTTCATTCCACTTACTTTTCCAAGAATTTGATAAGAGTGTTTGTTATTTTCAGAATAAGTCATCCATTCAAGATTAGATATATTGTTATTTAATTTATTACCATCTTTATGATTTACAGTATATCTAACATTTTCATAATCTAATGGTAGTTCTAAAAAAGTTTCTGCAATAATTCTATGTACACAAAATGATTTTTGTTTTTTATTTAATGGTAAAGGAAACATTAGATAACCTTTATTAGATATTGAAGGTGT
>TARA_B110000503_G_scaffold142016_1_pt1 | contig 12435 bp, 12 predicted proteins | sample TARA_B110000503 | Tara Oceans TARA_B110000503 (sample SAMEA4397472) | marine metagenome | biome: Polar Biome; feature: [SRF] surface water layer (ENVO:00010504); material: water (ENVO:00002006), including particulate matter (ENVO:01000060) such as... | depth 5 m
CCTGAGGGCACCGCCGGCGATAACGCGCTCGCCTTCACAGAGGATTCACTACTCACTGGCCCCTGAGCGCTGTAAATAGCGTAGATAACGACCGCAAAAAACAACACTGCGAGAGCGATCATTGCGTAGCTCTGTCGACTTTTTTCTGGTGGTTGATACGGATCCCACCCCGCACTGACAAAGTCGTCAAGATCTTGTGCGTCTTCACGCAGGCGCTCGTGTTCGGCTTTCTTTAAGGCATTCAGAATATAAGACATTAGGGCGCCTCTTTGAGCGTCGGGGTGACAACACCGGTCAGCTGATTGAGTCGCATTAGCGTTTCTCGACCCAAAATACCGTCGGCGACCAGACCCTGCTGCTGCTGAAACCGCTGAACCTGCTGGGCGACGGCGGCGGTATAGCGGCCGCCACTGATGATCACGTCAGTATTGGGGTCGAGCAGCGCAAATTGCGCCAGCAACCACTCAACCAGCTGCTGGTTTTCGCTGTCCGCACTGCCCGCAGCAGCGGCCATCGCGCTGGCCACACTAAGTGGCTCACTGTAACCCAGCGAGGCTTCCCACAGATAGAGATAGCGCCCTGTCCAGCGCTGCGCAAGGCTCTCGCGATCGACTCGGGTGATGCCAGAACGATCCTGCAATTTAGCCCCTGCGGCTGACAAGCTCGTGATTAGGTAGGCTTTGATGTGGTCATTTTCTTGCAGCCAGACAATTCCGGGACGATCGATTTTTTCGAGCTCATCAAGATTGGGCAGTGTCGTTTTTTCCGCGCGTAGATTGTGCCCTGCGGCCACAGAGGCTAGCTCTTCTTCACTGTATACATCGTCGCTAGGAATACCCCAAAGCGCCATTAGCCCAATAAATGGATTGCTCGGTGTTGTCGCAACCGTGGTTTCCGTATGCGGTTCTGTTTGACTCGAGGCTGGCTCAACGGCGTCTGCAGGTTCAGATAGTGCGGGGGCGCTGTTCACTGCAACAGTCGCGTCAATAGGCTCTTCAATAGGCATGTCAGCGCCAATAGAACCAACATCGAGTGCGGTAGGTTGCTGATTGAATCTATCGGGCCACAACACAAAAGCGCCGGCCGTGAGCAGAACAATGAGTAGCGCCGCTAGGAGCCAATAACGCTGCGGAGACGGTTTTTCTTCGCCAAGTATTTCTGCCGCCGCTTGTTTTACCAGTTTTGCTGACACCACGGGCAGACCCAAAGAGTAAGCGGCGACAAGGGATTGGTGGCAGACTAAATTGATTAATCGGGGCACTCCGCCGGTCAGACGGTAGAGGTCGGTCATGCAGGCGGCGTCGAACAATGGACGCTGGGCGCCAGCGCGATGCAGGCGATGATTAACGTAATTGGCGAGATCATTTTTATCCAGCGGCGAGAGATGAAAGCGCGACACTACTCGCTGATTGAGCTGACGCAGTTCGCGGCGCGCAAGAATATCGACTAACTCCGGCTGACCCACCAAGAGAATGTGCAACAACTTGTGGGTGCTGGTTTCCAGATTACTCAGCAAGCGCAGCGTCTCGAGTACTTCGGGAGATAGATTTTGCGCTTCCTCAATAACAATTAAGGTTTTTTTACCATCGGCATGGCTGGCAAGCAGATTTTGATTGAGTGCATCGATACACTTTTTACTAAATGAGCGCTCGTCGCCGCTGGGAACCTCAATACTCAGCTCGTCGCAAATACTCGCCAGAACATCGGTGACATTGAGCTTGCTGTTGAGAATGTAGGCGACACGAATATGCTGCGGAATGCGTTTGATTACCGTGCGTGTCAGCGTGGTTTTACCGGTGCCAACTTCGCCGGTGAGCAGAATAAAGCCGCCCTCTCGATCAAGCCCGTACTTTAAGTGCGCTACCGCCTGACGGTGATAGATGCTCGGGTAGAGAAAGCCGGGATCAGGGACGATCGAGAACGGCTCTCGCTTAAGGGCAAAATGCTGCAAATAAATGCTCATCGGCGTCCTGCTTAGGGATTGCTTGGCTCTCCCTCTTGAATAAATTCATCAAACCTTGGCTGTATTAAGCCACCCTCTTGGGTTTCTAAATCGCGCTTGATTAAGTGCCGGTATTTGCTTTCCGACAAGTTGCGGGCATCTTCAGCGGTGCGAATAATCGTCGGTCGAATAAACATCATCAATACAGACTGGCTATCGCTTTTACTCGTTGAACGGAACAAGCGACCGAGCAACGGAATATCCCCTAGCAGCGGCACTTTGGTGGCGGTGCCATTGGTTTGATCCTCGATCAGGCCGCCCAAAATCAGCAGCTCGCCATCCTGTATTAGCACATTCGTCTGCATGGTGCTCTTTGACGTGGTTTGCAAGCCTGGCTCGCCGCTTTTCACTTTCGACGATTCCTGTTCAATTTCTAAGCGCACCGAATCGCCTTTGCTTATCTGTGGCTTGACCTTGAGCTTAACCCCAACCTCTTCGCGATTGATGGTGGTGAACGGATTGTTGCTACCATTATTGCTGCTGGTGAAGCTACCGGTTTGGAACGGCACCTCTTCACCCACGGAAAGTGTGGCTTCTTCGTTGTCCAGAGTGACCACTGAGGGCGTAGACAGTATTTTCGTGCTGCCATCAGTTTTTAATGCCTGAATTAAAACGCCAATACCCTTTCCGGTCACAGGATCAAAGTCGCCTGCGACACCAATGGTAGTCGCTGCAGTACCGAGGGCAGCCCCAAGCGCAGTGGCGTCAGCAGAGCTCACATCACCATCGGCGCCAACACCAATCAGGGTGGTTAAGAGATTATCAAACTTGGTTAAATAGCCGCCGCGGTTTTTGCTTGTGTAAGCCAGCTGCGCGCTGAGGCGCTTGGCTTGGTCTTCCGACAGTTCGGCGATTACCGCTTCGATCAGCACCTGTGGGCGCGAGCGGTCAAGCTGGGTTACGACATTTTTAATTTCCCGAATAACCGCAGTGGGTGCAGCCACCACGAGGGCGTTGCTGAGCTCATCAATTTGAATCTGGTAGTTACTTTTACTTTTGCCTTCGGCACCGGCTTCCCCCGCCAGCTGCAAGAAGATATCGGATTGCAACATGCCCTCAACGATGGGCTTCATCTCTGCCGCGCGGGAGTAGTCGAGATAGATCACCTCAACACTGCCTTTTTTGGTTGACGGCTGGTCGAGGGTTTTCAGCATGGTTTTAAAGGCGCGACGGGCAGCACCGGGGCCACTGACAATCACGCGATTGTTCATACCATCTTCGACAAGGGAGAGCTCTTGGTTTTTCAGTTGCTTCAACTGCCCGGCTATATGAACCGCTTCGCCGGCAGAGATATGTTCGAGCGAGATGACTTCGACGGCACTCAATTCGGGATCATCCAGATCTTTCAGCACGGACTCCAGCAGCACGAGGTTTGACTGAACATCGGTGACTACCAGTGTGTTGCTCTGGGCGAAGGCCTGTAATCGGGCGCCGGAGCTCATCATCGGCTTCAATACTGGCACTAAATTGGCGACCTGCACATGGTCAACTTGAATCACTTTGGTAATAAGTTCGTTGTTGCCTGCGCCACCAGCAAAATTAAACGCTTGGTTAAACGGTACAATGCGGGTCACGACACCGTCTTCTATCGCCTGAAAACCCTGCACTTGTATGGCTGAAAGAACAGCTTGATAGAGCAGGCTGGCGTCGATTGCCTCTGGGGAGATAATGGTGACTTTGCCCTTCACGCGAGGGTCAAGGACAAATGACTTGCCGGTGATTTCAGCAACGCTTTCAATCACACTGCGTATATCCGCATCGCGGAAATTAATGCGAACCAGTTCGTCCGCGCTCGCCTGAGCGACAAGCCCAGCCATGAGACTCAGCGCTGCGACCCATCCGAGGAGTTGTTTGGCGACGTTATTGCGTGGCTCTTTTATGGTTTTTTTCATCTTATTTGTTCAATCCAAGTCTCGGTAACATTTTAGCGGACAAACTCGCGGCATTCACATACACCACCATTTCTTCGCCGTTGCGAATAATCGTCACGGGTAAATTGCTTTCACCGCTGTAATTGGTCCAGCTGGTTGGGTCTGACATCAGGCTCTCTATGCCGAGGCCGCCGACACTGACAACCACGTCGCCCTCTTCAATATCGGCCAGTTGCTTCATCTCTTGGGAGAGATTGTTAAGTTTTAACCCGCTACCGAAGCTTTCAACATTCACCGGCACGGCGCCAAACATATTGGCCATGGCAAAACCGTCGTCTTGTGCCTGCGGCGCCTCTGCGGGGGGTTCATCTGGGTAATCTTCTGTCTGCATAATACTGTCGGATTTCTCTAGCAGTATTTGTTTATCCGTCCCATTTTGCACCACCACAATACGGTAGGGTTCAATCTGTTTAATCAAGGTTGACCCGTCGAGTTTGTCATTGATGTGGTAGACCGCCTCCGGTTTGCCATTGTACGAAATAGTGGCCGAGGAGAATTGTGCCGTGAGCATCACACCCAAAAGCTTAGCTTTAATCGTGGCGTCGGGCAGCTCACCAAGCTCTTTGACCTCTGCCACAACAGCAGTTTCTGGGCGACGAAACCAGTTCCAACGCAATGAGGGTGCTGTCGGCCCAGCCACTCGAGTAACCGAGGCGACGTCACTTTTGTCGCCGATATAGAGCGCGACACCGCTGACCAGAAAGGCGAGGCAGAGCAGAACTAATACACAATTCCCTGCTATAACCAGACGTTGCGACACCGTAGCGCCGCGAAAGCTGTGCAACCAAGAGTTCAGCAAAGACGCTTTAGTTGACATGGGTCACCTCAATCACCGCGGTGAAGCCGGTGCCAATTTTCGCTGCTGCTTTGACATCGAGGGATGTAAGTGCCAGCCCCTGACAGCTAACCTGATGAACCAATTCGAGCAGACGATTGGCGTCACGACCCTCAGCGGTGACTCGATAGGCGCCAGATCCCTGGGCTTGCAGACTCACCAAGGTGAGCAGGTTGCGCCTAACCAAACGGGTGATGACGTCTTTGTCACTGCCTTTTTGTGGCACCAAGGCTTGGCAACTGCTGCCGAGCCGCGCCACAGTATCAGATTGCGCTTGCAACCAGCGCATATCGGCGGTGAGCTGCTGTTGGCGGGACTGCAGTTCGGTGTGGCGCTCAAGGAGCGGCGCGAGGGCCAGATACACTGCCGCTGCCGCCACTAAAACCGTACCAAGCACGATAATGAGACGTTCGCGGGGCTGGAGTTGCGAGAATCCGCGCTGAAGGGTGGCGAGATTCATCATGGTCGATCCACCGCTACAAGGGTGAGACGGGTTGTCTCTCCCACAGTCTGTTTGTCAACCTGATAGCCGGGCACTGTCAGCGGCTTGACGGCTAAACTGCCGGCGTTGCTCACTTCAAGGACTGCCTTGCTCGCGCTGGCCACAAGCATTTGCAGGTCACAGCCGCAGTTAGCCATCGCGGGCTCTAGTTGAATAAGAGCCTTCATGGCGGGCGCCTGCAAGCTTTCACGCTGGCGAAACAATTCTGCAATCAGACGTTCGGCTTCAGTTCGCACAGTGTCGGCCTCAGTCCGTTTGCCGGGGAAGAGTGTGCCAAATCCGCTCTGCAGTTGCTGCTCAAGATCGCTGATGGTTTGACCGAGTTGCTGGTTGGCAAACTGCAAGTAACCAATGCCCAAGCCCAATGTAAGCAACACTAGGGCTGCGCTCGTTATCCAAGAGGGTGTTGCAGTGTTGGCTACGGTAGGCGTGAATTCTCCGCGCATAAGGTTGGCGGAGAGGGGTAAATCGCTTAAAGGCCAGTCGATGGTGGCGCTGTTAATGTCTGCTAAGGCACGCAGATCTTCGGGCACCAGCGTTTCATCTGGCACCGAGATGGATAGTCTTGGCGCTCTATCTAAGCCACTTTCTGCGCCACTTTCTGCAACACTCAGGGCGCGACGCAGCAGTGTCCAAGCGATGTCGGGCGCGGCGCCATAACCACTGCTAACGCCGGTCCGAACTAGGCACATGCCTTCGCGCCAGACTAGGCTGATACGTCCCGGCTCGTAAGGCAGTGGAAGATAGTCGGGCACCATCGCGGTGGGGTGAATGCCTGCATTTTCAGCAATTCGCTGCCATTCACGCATGTCCTGCTTGCTGACCACAGCCACATCGACCTGTTTTTTGCCCTCGACCATAACGGTCTGGCCGACAACGAAGTGCATTTCGTCAACGGGTTGGAGCAGACGATCTTCTAAAATCCACGGAATTAAGTCGGCCCACTTGCGCTCGGGGGCGGTCGGGACGTCAATCCGCTGCACGGTAACACGCTCTGCCGGAACCCAGAGCGCCATTGATCTGCGCAGATCACCCACAGGAGGTAACTCGCGATCAAGATGGTGGATATGGTCAACAGACGCTGTCATTTACAGGGCACCCAGATTGTTATCCTGCTGTCGGTCTGAAAAATCGCACAGAGGCCGCAGATAGGCATTTTTATTTTTCCAAGAACTGTCATCGTCATATTGACGGCCCGCGCTTTCGTCAGCGTCAGGGTTATCGTCCTCGGTTAAGTCAGACGCAGATGTTACCGTCGCGACACCTGCAGGTACAACCGTTATCTCGCGACTTATCACAATTGGCGCACTGCGATCGGTGCGATCTAAAACACTTTTGACCTCTAATCGAGCCTGACCCAAGGTGACCTCGAGATTTAGCTGAAAAAAAGTCGATTTAACATCGATAAGCGTTTCTGGCCAGCGCTGTTTGACCTCATCCTGAGGCACAACGAGATAGTCGGCCATCAGTTGATAAAAATCCGCGGTGGTCATAAACGGGCGATTATCGCGCACCAAGTCAACAAACTCACGGGCCAATCCGTCGCTGAGCGCGAGCAGAATCGGCTCTGGTGCGGTGTTGATGTTAATTGCAGTTGGCGCTGGCAGCGCAACAATCCACGGCATCAACTGCTGTACGTCGGTGAGACGGTAACCGACCATCGCGGCGAGCTCGGCGGTGTCTGAAATAGCGCTGTTGGGTGGAAAGCGCGGTGGCGTAAAACGGCTGTAATCCGGCTGTTCGGCGCCAGCGGAATTGACCAGTTCGCTATCGCTGTCGAGCCAATCGACGAGCACGGCCACTTTCGAGGCATCAACCGGTATATCCAGCAGTGTCAGCACATTGTCCCACAGCTTGGCGTAACCCATAGCGGTGGACGCTCTCTCGTCGCTCAAGCGTTTATCGGTGTAGGTGCCGTAGTTGTTCAGGTTGATCTGTGACTGCAGGTCGACAATGCAGCCCGCTAGAGTTCCACCATCGACGGGTAACAGCGGAACGGCTTGGGCCCAATCTTCGTCGAAATTGTCCACGGTCAGGTCGTCATTGGCTGAGGCGAGCAGATCGCGCGCCCAACTCTCGCCGCTCATGGCCAGTAAAATAGCTTGATCGCCGTGCAGTGAACCCGTCGCCTGTGACACATCCATTTGATGCCGATAGAAAATATTGCCCAGCACGAGGGTTACTGCCAGCATAAGAATTAGCGTGGCCAGCAGTGCAACACCGCGCTGTTGGCGTGGAAGTTTGCTTGGGACGCGCCTGCGGCTCACTCGCCTACTGGTCATTGCTGCCCTCCTCACCAGAGTCAGCATTTTGCCCTGTATCGATCGCTCCTTTCGGATCAAAGTCGAGGCCGGGCAGCAATCGCGATGTCTCTACCCCGTTTTTTAACCGGATGGTGAGACGTATCATTTTTGGCAAACTCAGCAAATCGTGCTGCTCATTCAGCGGCGGCCAGTCGGGGGTAAAAATATTGGCGCGGGACAGTTGTTCAATTTCCACATCGCTGACATTGTTTAACAACACCAGTCTATTGCCGGGACTATTGAGGGAGGTGGAGATCACCGGCCATGAGCGTCGCTCAAGCTGATTATCTTTGTTGATACTGTATTCGACACGGCTGACACCCGTCGGGTTGGAACGCACCAAAGGCCCACCCCCGCGACTGAAGCGAACACCAAACTCACTGGGGTCGGTGAGATAAGCGCGCTCAACAGAGCCAAGACCGTCGGCAAATGCGCGCGGCCGGATATGCAAAAAATCGCGACTAATCGTCTGCCATGCGCGATGCAGCTCAGCCTCATCTGCAAGTGCGCTGCGACTGCGTTCATTGGCGCCTAATACGACCTCAACGCCCTGATAGGACATCACGGACAGCACCGCCAATAGAAGCAGCGATATAACAGCCTCAAGCAGGGTAAAACCCGATTGGCGGGAAAAGCGCGCGGGGTGGGCCATCAGTTTTTCTCCACCAAATAGAGAAATAAAGCGGCGCCTTGACGGTCGCTGTTGGGGACGCTGACCCGAACCTGATAGCGATACAGATCTCTCCCCATCGCCTCTTTAATCTCCAGCTGCCACGGCCACTCCTGGCCGGCCTGCCGCTCAGCACCCTTGGTCGCACGGTTGGCAGCTTTGTTCGCAGCGGTCCATTTTTCGCTCTGTTGATAGCGTTCAAGCAGCTGATTCCAAGACACCTGCGTCGCGTAAAACTGCTCGCGCAAACGCACGCGCTCATCGGCGTACTGCTTTACCAGATACAGCGCACTGCCCATTACCCAGCCCACAACGGCCAGTGCCACAGCAACCTCGATCAGTGTAAAACCTGAGGCGCGACGTCTGGTCGGAAAGGCGCTCACGGCGCAACTCGCTGCATAACGATAGTGGCGGTCTTGTCATCCCAGCGATATTGGAAACGGATTGGGCTGGAGGAAAATGTTAGGGTCATTTGACCGTTCGGATCCATAAAACCGTCTGGCATCATCGCGACAACAGGCACCAGCGTATCTTCCTCGAGATCAGTAAACTCGTCGCTATCGTCGATATCTGAGGATTTTTCGATGACCCACTCCGCCTTGGCGTCGTCTTGCAAAAACAGGGGCTCTGGATAGCTCACTACAAACCAGTGCTGGCGGTAGTAAGCAGCGGCTTGCAGTTGCGGGCTGTTGCTGGAAGACTCTGCCCCGCTATCGACCACCCCATAGGCCACACCTTCAAGCGTCGCTTGCTGGGAGAGTTGATTGAGCCATGCCAACACATTCTCCGCCTCACTGCTGTAGCGGCGATCAAAGGCTTGATTAATCGCCAAGAGGCTGATCGCGGAGATAATGGCTAATATTATGACCACAACACTGATTTCTATCAGGGTAAAACCGCGCTGGCGAGCCGCTGAGGGTTTCATACTACTTTATGTTCCAGTTGCCCCAATCTTGATCGGAGCCTTCGCCGCCCTCTTGGTTATCAACACCAAGCGTATAAATATCCACTTCTTTACCGCGCTGGCCTGGGCTGTTGTAGCGATAGGGCTGGCCCCAAGGGTCTGTTGGCGCCTTTTCTAAATAGGGGCCGTTCCAGTTTTCGAGTCCGCCGGGGTTGGTGATCAACGCCTCTAATCCTTGACTCTGAGTGGGGTAGCGATAATTATCCAAGCGGTAAAATTTAAGGGCGCTTTCAATCACGCGAATATCCTGAGCCACGCGCGTCTGCTCAGCCTGCTGCACTTTCTTGAACAGGGTTGGCCCGATCATGGCACCCAGCAGAGCAATAACCACTACCACAACCATCATTTCAATCAGCGTAAAGCCCGCCTGCTTGTTACTACTCGCCATGTTTGTCACCCCAAAGATTACTGTAAAAAAGTATAGGCAACCCGCTAATACCTGCCCTGCGGGTTGTCCTGCGAACGCTCTGCCACACTAAATCATATTGTTCATATCCATAATCGGCAGCATCACCGCCGCGACCACAGACAGAATAACCATTCCCATAAAAATAACTAAAATAGGATTAATCAACTTCAGAAAAACCTCCACCGCATTTTTCAGCCGCAGGGAGTAATAATCCGCCACACGCAGAAGCATTTTGTCCAGCTCGCTGGACGCTTCACCGCTGCCAACCATGTGCACAAGAAAACCACTGCCGACATCGCTATCTTGCAGCGCTTTGTAGAGGGTACTGCCCTGACGCATAGACTCGGTCACGGTTTCCATTTTGCTGCGCAGTGAAAGATTACTGACCACCGCGGAGGAAATTTTTAATGCGGCCAAGGCTGGAACACCGTTACTTAAAAGTACGCCCAAGCTGCGCGACCAATCGGCAATATTGGCCATACGGATCCAGCGCCCAAAGCCTGGCAGCGTCAGCATAAATGCATGCCAGCGCTCTTTGCGTGCGGGGTCTTTCATCGCCTGAGAGAAGCCTAAAAAGACTGCGACCACAAAGGCCAGCAGAAATAGTCCATAACTTTGCGTGAACTCGCTGACATTGATAACAAGGCGCGTAATCAGCGGCAGTTCGCGATTAGAGCTGGTAAAAATAGCGGTAATCTTAGGTACAACCCAAACCATCATGATGGCGACAACAATAATAGATGTGGTAATCAGTGTGGCGGGGTAAATCATGGCGCGGCTAATGGTCTTGCGGTTTTCTGCGCTGTGTTCGAGATCTTCGGCAAGACGCTGCAAAACTTCATGCAAATGACCGCTCTCCTCGCCAACACTGATACCCGCAATAATGCTCTCGGGAATTTTGTAGGGCGAGCGGCGCAGAGCCTCGGAAAAACTGCGGCCCTCGACAATCTCACTGCGCCAGCTCTGTAACATGCGCCGCTGCTTGTCGGTCTCGGCCTGTTCAATGGTCATGCGCAAGGCGTCTTCGAGGGGCAGTCCCGACTGAATCAAAATCGCTTGCTGTTGCAACAGCAGCGAGAGATCAAAATTGTTTACCCGCGCTTCGCGACGCGCTGCCACACCCGCACTAGGGGACTGACTGACCTCGCGAATCTCTTCTACCAACAACTGCTTTTCTTTCAACAGGCGGCGCGCATGGCGCTCGGAATCAGCCGTGGTCACGCCGCTAACGCGTTTACCGGCACTGTCGTAAGCCTTGTAGTCGAAAGCTGGCATAGTTAAACGCTGGTGACCCGAAGCACTTCTTCGATAGTGGTAATACCGCGACGCACGAGATCAAAACCGGCATCGCGAATACTTGGAACGGTCTTGCGAATCGCTCTTTCCAACTCAATTTCACCGGCATTCTCGTGAATTAACGTCTGCAGGCTGGCATCGACTGCAACCAGTTCAAAGAGCGCCTGACGCCCAGCAAAACCCGTGTTGTTACACTGAACACAGCCCTTTGATTGGTATATTTTTACTCCTGCATCAAGCTTCAGTAGGTTGCGATTAAAGTCGTTGGGCTGCAACGGCTCTCGGCAGCTGGGGCAGAGTTTTCGCAGCAGCCGCTGGGAGACAATGCCGCGCACGGTAGAAGCCAGCAAAAAGCTGTCGACGCCTAAATCTTGCAGCCGTGTAATGGCACCGGCTGCCGTGTTGGTGTGCAGAGTTGAGAGCACCAAGTGCCCCGTCAAACTCGCTTGCGTGGCGATTTCTGCGGTCTCACCGTCGCGAATTTCGCCGATTAAAATTACATCGGGATCCTGCCGCAAAATCGCCCGCAAGCCCCGCGCAAAGGTCATACCTGCGCGCAGATTGATTTGCGTTTGGCTGATACCCGGCAGGTCGTACTCCACTGGGTCTTCGACCGTCATAATATTGCGCTCTTGCCGATCCATCTGCTGCAGTGCCGCATACAGCGTGGTGGTTTTGCCCGATCCCGTGGGGCCGGTGACCAAAATAATGCCATGGGGGCGAGAAATCAGCTCGACCAATTGCTGCTTGGTCTGCTGTGGCATACCGAGATCGTCGGTCTGCAGCTTGCCGGCATTTTTATCCAGCAGACGCATCACCACACGCTCGCCGTGGCTAGAGGGCATGGTGGAGATACGCAAATCGATACTGCGGCCGCCAAGGCGCACCGACATGCGGCCATCTTGAGGCAGCCTGCGCTCGGCAATATCCAGTTTTGACATGACTTTAATGCGCGAAATCAGCAGCGGCGCTATTTGAATGGACGGGCTCAATACGGTGCGCAGCACACCGTCGAGACGGAAGCGCACAAGTGCTTCTTTTTCGTAGGGCTCGATGTGAATATCGGAGGCGTTTTCTTTCAGCGATTCGGCAATAATGGCGTTCAACAGACGCACAATCGGCGCGTCATTTTCTGCGTCGAGCAGGTCTCCCGCTTCTTCTAGCTCTGCAGCGGCTGACTCGAGGTCGACGAAGTCTTTCATGTCGGCCATGACAGCTTCAGACGAGTGCTGTCTGCCGCTGTAGGTGGTGCTCAGGGCTGCATCGAAATCGGCATCAGCAACCGTCTGGACTTTCAGGTTGCGGCCGATCATGCGCGACACTTCAGCAATGGCCCAGTCAGGGGCTTTTGAGCCCAACAGCAAATCGCCTTCATCGGCGCGCAGTAATACACGATTGACTCGAGCAAATTCGTAGGGAAGCAGGTCAAGCATCTGTTGAGTCATAAACACCTCTAAACATTGTCGCGGCTATACGTTGTCGCTTGTAACGATTGTCGCTTGTAACGATTGTCGCTTGTAACG
>TARA_B110000503_G_scaffold138598_1_pt1 | contig 12412 bp, 13 predicted proteins | sample TARA_B110000503 | Tara Oceans TARA_B110000503 (sample SAMEA4397472) | marine metagenome | biome: Polar Biome; feature: [SRF] surface water layer (ENVO:00010504); material: water (ENVO:00002006), including particulate matter (ENVO:01000060) such as... | depth 5 m
ACAAGGCTGGTAAGCACACCACGTCTATGTCCTCAATGGCTGAAGCCCAGCAGCTGCTGGGCATGTAAGCACCGCCGCCCAACTGGCGCGCGAATGGACCTTGGGCTTTTTTGCCAGCAAGCTGGCATAAAGCTCACCCCCGGAACTGGCCATGATCTACCGTGACAACGATTAGAAATCGCAGTTCGCTTTAATACCGTTGGCCCAACGCCAGCAATTCAGGCGTGCCAATGACTTCGTTGAGTTGATTAAAGTCAAGCATTTGGTCTTGCATAGGCGCGGTAGTCTGGTGGGTGTGCAAGCTGGCATAGTATTTTTGCAAGGTGAAGGCCACAGCTCTTGCCGTACCACCTGGAAAAATGACAATGCGAAAACCCTTATCGCCCAGCACCTTGCCACTTTGCACCGGTGTCTTGCCACCTTCGACCATGTTCGCCAGCAACGGGATGCGGCCGGCAAAGCGGGCGCAAGCCAGCGCCATTTGCTCAGGCGTGCGCAAGGCCTCAATAAATAGTGCATCCACCCCGCAGGCCAGATAAGCCTCAGCGCGATCCATCGCCGCTTCAAAGCCTTCGACCGCCAGCGCATCGGTGCGCGCCAAAATCAATGTCTCAGACGATTTTCGGGCGTCAAGTGCCGCTTTAAGCTTGCCGCACATTTCAAGCGTGGGGACGACTGTTTTGCCGTCCAAGTGACCGCAGCGCTTGGGAAATGTCTGGTCTTCGAGTTGCAACATGGCCGCCCCCGCCTGCTCAAAGGCGCGTACTGTGCGCATCGTGTTCAGTGCATTGCCAAAGCCGGTGTCGGCATCGACGATCACCGGGATGCTGACGCGCTCGGTGATGCGCGCCAATGTGTCGGCCACTTCGGTCGCGGTTGTCAGACCGATGTCCGACCGGCCAAGCTTGGTGTAGGCGATGGACGCACCCGACAGGTACAAGGCTTCAAAGCCGGCCTGCTCGGCAATCAAGGCCGTTAACGGGTCATAAATCCCGGGCGCAAGCAGCACTTTCGGCTGATCTAAGCGTTGTTTAAATGATGTGGACATAGCTCTCCTTAACAATAAATGACGTTATGCCGAAGCCAACTGCGCAGCGGCCGTGCCCGCAGCCACCCAGCCCCCGCCAACGGCGCTGAGCAGTCCGTTGCCAGACAAATAGCCCCAGACCGCATTGCCCGACACACCGCGGGCGGCCCCGCCGGCAGCCAACACATTAGGCATGGGCGTGCCGTCAATTCGCAGCACGCGACAGTCTGCATCGACGTCCAGACCGCCTTGGGTATGGAACAAAGCGCCAGTGACTTTGACGGCGTAAAAAGGAGCGATTAAGGCGCGCTTGAAGCTGCGGCCCAAGGCATCTGTCGAGCCAGGCACAACAGACGCCAAGGTCTGCGTCAAGGTCTCGGCGTCGCAGCCGATCAAGCGGGCCAGCGCCTGCACATCAGCAGCTTCCCTCACTGCGCCAGCCCCCTCGGCCTCGACAAAGTCGGGGAAGGTCCGCACCAGCTCCAGCAAGGGGGCGTCAAACACATTGAAGGCGATGCCGCCCGGTTGGTCCAACACATGCACAGCGGCTTCGGAGTAGCCCAGCGTTTCATCGTGAAAGCGCTGGCCATGCACGTTGATTTGTACGGCACCTTCCATCATCACAGCCCAGCTCATCAGTGCGCCCTGCGGCGTGACCCAAGACCCGTGGCCCTGGTAGCCCCCCAGATCGGCCAGTCTGGCGCCCATGGCTTGGCCCCAGGCGATAGCGCTGCCGTCATTGCCCACGTGCCCGGCAAACAAGGCTTGGCCCATAGCCGGCAATAGTTCGCTGACCATGTCAGGATTGCCGCCAAAACCGTTGCAAGCCAAGAGCAGCACATCACAAGCGAGGTACTCCATCGCGCCATCGGGTCGTTGGTAAGCCACGCCCTGCACAATGTCGTCGTCGTTCATCCACAGCTCGAGCACCAAGGCTTCATTGAGCACATCGGCACCGACGGCGTTGGCGGTGCGTTCGAGCTGCGCCATGAGTGCTGCACCCGTGCGCTCGGGCAAGGCGTGCATGCGGCGCGCGCGGTGGCCTGGGTACAAAAAGCCATCCAGCACGTCAAAGCCAATGCCATGCGCCTCGAGGGAGTCGATCGCTTGGGCGACGCCAGTTGAATAGGCGGCCACCAGATGCGGCGCAGCATCGCCGTGGGCCTTGGCCTGAATGTCTTCGGCAAAACGCTCGACCGAGTCATCAATGCCCAACGACTTTTGCAAGCGCGTGCCGGCCGCCGGAATGAAACCCGACGACAAGGCCGTCGAGCCCCGGGACAGGCTGTCGCGTTCCAGCAGCACGCAATCAATGCCGGCGTCGCGCAGACGCACCGCGGCCGTCAGACCGCAGGCCCCTGCGCCAACGATCACCACCGACACATGGAGCGTGTCGCTTGGCATGTTGACCGCCCGCACAATGCGCGGAGGAGCTTGGGTGATCGATGGGGGTTTCAGTGTACTCATACGGTTCGTCCTGATCGTTGACGGAGTTGGTTCATCAGTCCGCCAGCGGCGACCATGGCAAGTAAAAAGTCGGGAATCGGTTCGCACTGCAAATGCTTGCCAGAGGAGCGTGCCAGCGTCAGGGTTTGCAGGTCGAGTTCAACCTGTTCACCCTCCTCCAGGAGCTCAGCATCAGGCGTGCTCAATAGCAGCAATCCGAGGTTGAAGGCATTGCGAAAAAACAGACCACTGAACGAAGGCGCGATCACCGCCTTGACCCCCAGTTGCACCAAGGCAGCGGCAGCTTGTTCGCGCGACGACCCGATACCAAAGTTAGGCCCCGCAGCGATGACCGCGCCAGGCTGTACCGAGGCCGCAAATTCTGGCCGGACCGACTCCAGACAATGCGGCGCAATGCCCTCAATGCCGAGTTTCATGTAGGCACCTGGGGCCATGGCATCCGTGTCAATGTCAGCGCCAAATTTCCAGACGCGGTGAGTGCTCATGCCAATATCTCCCTGGGATCAGAAATCACTCCCCGCAGGGCAGACGCCGCCACGGTAAACGGCGATGCCAAATAAACCTGAGCCGTCGCTGAACCCATCCGGCCTTTGAAATTGCGGGCCGTGGTGGCAATCACATTGGCGCCATCAGGAATGCTGCCGCCGTAGCCGGCGCAAGCGCCGCAGCCCGTGGGAAGAACCTCTGCACCCGCCTCCCAAAGCGTCGCCATGATGCCTTCGGACTCAGCCTGTTGCTGATCTTGCTGGCTCGCGGGGGCCACCATCAAACGCACGCCAGTAGCCACCTTGCGACCCTTGAAAACTTGCGCCGCTGAGCGCAGGTCGTCGAGCTTGGCTCCCGTGCAAGCACCGATGTAGGCAACATCCACACGTACCTGGTCGAAGGCTTGAACCGGTTTTGTGTTCGCGGGACTGTGCGGCGCAGCGACTTGCGGGGCCAGCGTCGCAGCATCAAAGACATGCGTGGTTACGGTCGCGCCTGCGTCGGTCGTCCAGCCACTGAGGTCCATCTCCGCAGCGGCCGCAACGCCCGCGTTGAGCAACCATTGGCGGGTGGTTTCATCGGGCGCGATCAAACCCACCTGAGCGCCCATCTCGGCGCTCATGTTCGACATCGTCATGCGCTCTTGCATGGACAAAGCTTGAACACCCGAACCACAAAATTCCACCGCTTGGTATTGACCACCGTTCATGCCAAAGCGCCCGATCATGTGCAGCATCATGTCTTTAGCTGCAACGCCCGGGGTCAACATGTTGTCCCACTGCATGCGAATGGTTTCAGGCACCCGCACCCAGAGCTCACCGGTGACCATCACCCCCAGCATTTCTGTGCTGCCGATACCGAACATGTAAGCGCCAAAAGCACCGCCAGTGGGAGAGTGCGAGTCACCGCCGACGCAAAACATGCCTGACCGAATATGGCCTTTTTGTGGCAACACGACATGGCAGATACCAATGCTGTCGTACACATGTGGCAAGCGCTGCTCGATGGCCCAGTCGCGAGCGATGCGCACGATGCGCCGCGAATCATCGTCCTGCTCAGGCACGTAGTGATCCATCACCAGCACGACCTTCGATTTATCCCAAATTGTTGCGCCCAGCTCTTCCAACATCGGCTTGAGCCGACGCGGACCTGACGAGTCGTGAAACATCGCAAGGTCGACCCGGCAATTGAGAATCTCGCCGACTGCCACCTGCGCGCGGTCGGCTGATTTGGCTAACAGTTTTTGAGCCAGCGTTTGGGCTGGCATTTTGGCTTGCAATGAAAATTGAGTCATGCAGTTATTACTCAGTGATAAATGTCGTTGGATCAGGTTTAACACGGACGTCGATCACGACATCAGCCGGCTGATTTGTCCTTGACTGAAATACGGGCATCAATGCTGCCCACCTGTGAAACCTCCAGCTGGTACTCGTAACGGTCGGGTCGGTAAAGACCGTCCAGCCACTGCACCGGTTTGTCATGGATATCAAAAACAAGTCGCCGGACAGCCAGTAAGGCCGCACCGATAGGCACCCCCAATTCGGCCGCCACCACGGCATCGGCCTGGCGTGCAGAGATCGTCTGCTGCGCGCGCCCGAGCTCAACACCGGTCTCTTCCAACAGCTGCAAGATCGGCGTGCTGGCCAATTCGCTCCGGCCAAAGCCGACAGCCAAATATTCGGGTATGTAGGTCGTGATGTAAGACATCGGCCCCTCTTGTGAGCTGCGTCTGCGCACCGCTTTCTTGACCTTAGCCCCAAAAGGAATTTCCAGCATCTCAGCCACGTCTGCCGAGGCGTCAACCACGCACCAGTCCAGCACCTTCACGGTGGTCTGGCGGCTCGCGCTGACGATGCTTTCCATCAGTCCGGTGAGTCGGGTTTGAACGCTCTTGTGCCGTGGAATAGACATTCTAATGGGCTGGTCGGCTGCAGGCCAGGTGCCGCGACCGGCCGTACGCACGATCAAACCCTCGCTCACCAACTCCTCCAGCGCGCGGCGCACAGTGACACGACCAACGCCGAACTGCTGAGCCAGCACCATCTCCGCAGGCATGCCGTTGGTAAAACGACCCTCATGCAATTGCTCGCGCAGCACCAGATATATCTGGTGGTATTTGGTCAGCGGGAGAATATTGGGCATATTTAAAAAAACACGAGGCTATGAAGCAGCTATCGACTCACCGATCTCTCGGCTCTGAATCTTAAAAATATCGGTCATCGGCGCGTTGTGCATGACGTGATAAATCACAAAGCGGTAGGCATCACACGCATCGATCTCGCTAGGCGTGAACGCAAAGGCCAGATTGCCTGCCGTCGAGACACGACCAGGGTAGCCGTAGTGCAGCAAATTTTGTTTAACGACACCCGCCGCGGCTCGAGCCAGCTCGGCGTCATCGGCGATGAACTCGATGACCAGACCCGCTTCATGGCGACTGTGCTGCGCCTCCGGCAGTGGACGAACTGCCCCCTGCCCATAGACGTGCGGGTACATCGACCAGTCGCCGGGCAACAAACCACGCACCCGTTGTTCAACCACCTTCAGCGCTTCTGGCAAATGCAGCAGCATGGTCGGGTCGGCAATGCCGGCCAACAAGACAGCCCGCGCACCCACAAAGGCAGCGCCTTCAATTTTCAGAGTCGACTGCAACCGAGGTGAAAACTGCGCACCAAAGACGCGCGTACGGTGATCATCAATGGCCAGGTAACGGGCATCCGCCAAGCGCAAGGTGCCGGAAGGCTCTTCGACTTCAAAGGGATCACTCTGCTCATACAGGGCGTGCGCCGCCACAGATGCCGGCGTGGCATGCAGCGCCGGATTCATGCTCTCAAGTGTGAAGCCATCGAGACTGAGTTCCGCCAAGATAGCATCGCGTCCGGCCGGCTTGCAGCAAAGGGATGTGCACTCAATGATCTTCGCCATGTGCAAAGCGAGCGCTGGCGGGTAACCCAGCATCTCCGGCAGGGCTGCAAAAATAGCTGTGTCACAAGCCCGACCGGCAATCAAAACGTCGGGCAGGGTTTGCAGAGCGCGACTGAAAGTTTCGCTGCCGCATTGCCCGACGATATGACGACAACTGAGCACCTCGGCTTCGGTCGGCAGCGACAGCGGACTGCCGCCAACGTCAGCGGACAAGGGCTGGAGTGTGCCGCCCTGCAAAGCGGCAATCACGTGTGCAGCAGACACATCACTGGCAATCGTGGTCAGGCGAAAGACCAGGCCATGTTGAAGCGCAATCTGCCTGACCAAAGCCACCGTGGCATCCAACTGCGGCTGTGCCCCCGCCGTTCCCGCGCTGCCAATGATGAGCGGGATGCCGGCCTTGACTGCGCCCAGCAACACCAGTTCAAGGTCAGGCCGCACCATGACCTGCGGTGCGGCCATCTGGCCCGATCCCAAATAAAACGGACCGGGATCAATGGAACCCATATCGCAGCCGATAAAGTGCGGCTGACGTTGCAAACCCAATTCAAACGATGCCTGTGGAATCCCATAGCCGAGTTGCCCGGATGCCGACAACACCCGCAGCGGCTCGGATCCAGGGCGGTGAGATTGCACCAGACTCTCTGTCGCGGTAGCTCTGTGTGGCGTGCTCATAAAAGCACCTCGAGAAATGGCGCGTGCTGCTGCGCGCCATACACATCGCCATCGCCAGGGCTGCCCGCAAGACCATGACGGGGCATAGAAAACTTCAGCGCCAAAATGTTCGGCAACTCAAAACGCTTGACCTGGCCGGCACCGACGTGGTACATACCGGCCACGGCGTTGCAAGACAACGCGGCGCTGGCAGCGGCTTGCTCATAGGCGGCTACGTCGCGAAAAAAAAGATCAATGGTCAGTTGCGTTGGACCGGCATTTTTGCTTCGGATCACTTCAGCCAAAGACGTGAGTTTGATTCGATTCATTGACAGCGGTGAGAGTCGTTTAGCGCGCGGTAAAGCCGCCGTCAGCGCAAATCACTTGCCCTGTGATGAACGAAGCTCGGCGCGACAACAAAAAGCTGATAAGTTCAGCGATTTCGTCAGGCTGCCCAAGCCGGCCCATCGGAATAGTTGCGTGCATGGCCGCCAAAGCGGCCTGATCGCCCAGCGTCGTTCCAAGCATCGGCGTCTGCACTGGCCCAGGTCCCACTGCATTTAACCGCAAGCCTTCAGAAGCCCACTCCAGCGCCAGCGAACGAACCATGCCATTCAGGCCTGCCTTCGACGCCGCATAAGCAGCGCCACGGGCGTGGCCGACCAAGCCAATTTGACTGGTGACCACGACCACGCTGGCGTCGCCTGTCCGGGCCTGACGCATCTGTGCCACCGCGGCACGCGTCAGGACAAATGTCGCGTCAAGGTTCAATGCCAGCGTATTACGCCATTCATCGAGCGTGGTCTCGTCAGAACTTTTTTTATAAAAAATACCGGCGCAACAGGCCAAGGCGTCAAGCCCGCCCATCGCTTGAGCAGCCTGTGCCGGCAAGCCGGCACAGGCTGCATCGTCGAGCAGGTCTTGCAAAAACACCACGGCGTTCGGCAAGACAGCATGCACCTCATCGGACTGGCGGTCAGTTTGAACCACTGCCGCGACATGGGCCCCGCTACGAGTCAGGGCGCAGGCGGTTGCCAAACCGATACCCGAGCCGGCGCCTGTGACCAGTGCGCGCCGCCCCGCCATCTCAACTTCAAGCAAGGTGTTAAATGGCACGCTTTAAAGTCCCAGGTACTTTTTACGCAAATCCGGATCGCGCGCCAACGTCTGAGCCGGCCCTTGCATCGCCACCGCTCCGTTTTCAATGATGTAGGCCCGGTTCGCAATGGCCAAGGTCTGCAATGCGTTTTGTTCCATCAGGAGAATCGACTGACCTTCCTTGTTGATCGCCTGGATCAGGGCAAACATCTGATCGACCAACAACGGAGACAAACCCAGCGAGGGCTCATCCATGATCAGCAGGTCTGGCTCGGACATCAGGCCGCGTCCGATCGCCAGCATCTGTTGCTCGCCGCCCGACAGCGTACCGGCCAACTGGCTAAAGCGTTCCTTGAGGCGAGGAAAGATCGCCACCACGCGCTCTAGATTTTTCTTGCGATTGGCCTTGCCGCGCACGAGGCTGCCGAGTTCCAAGTTCTCCATCACATTCAGGTTAGGAAAAACCCGTCGACCTTCTGGTACGTGGATCACACCCAACTTGACGATATCGGTCGAGCTTTTCCCCACCAACTCCTGGCCTCGAAATCGAATCGAGCCAGAAAACGGACGGTACAGCGCCGAGATGTTGTTATTGAGTGTGGACTTGCCCACGCCATTGCTGCCCAACACCGCGACGATCTCCCCCTGCGCCAGATCAAGATCAATGCCACGCAGAATTTCGACCTTGCCATAGCCTGCAAACAAAGAACGAATTTCAAGCATGCAAGCCCTCCTGAACCATCTGCTCGGCAGCACCACGGCCTAAATAGGCCTCGATCACGGCCGGGTTGTTGACCACCTCCTGCGGCGCACCGTGGGCAATGATTTTTCCGTAAGACAGCACGTAGATGTGTTCAGACAAACTCATCACGGCCTGCATCACATGTTCAATCAGTAAAACTGTGACGCCACTGGCACGAATCTTCCGAATAATCTCAATAATCTCAATGATTTCGGAGGGGTTCAAACCCGCCATCACCTCGTCGAGCAACAGCAACTTGGGTGAGGTCGCCAGAGTGCGTGCCAGCTCCAAGCGCTTGCGTCCGGCCACGGTCAGGTCGGCTGCCGGCTGTTCCAGCTGCGCACCCATACCCACTTGATCCGCGATGCGGCGCGCATGCTCCCAAGCTTCAGAGCTGTCGTAAAATTTTTGATAGGCACCCACTGCGATGTTTTCGTGCACCGTGAGTTTGGCAAAGGGCTGCGTGATTTGGAATGTGCGCACCATACCGCTGCGTGCGATCTCGTGCACGGGCCACCCGGTGATGTCCTTCCCTTGAAAAGTGACCTTGCCGGTGTTGATTGGCTGAAAGCCAGCGATACAGGAAAAGAGCGTGGTCTTACCAGCCCCGTTGGGACCAATCAAGGCCACGATACGGCCCTCTGCAACTTCCAAAGATGCGTTGTCCACGGCTTTAAGACCCCCGAAAATTTTGGTCAATCCTTCAACCTTGAGCATCATGTGCCCCCTTTTTTAATCCGCTTGCCGATGCGCTTGAATAAATCGATCAAACCGTTAGGTAAAAAGGCAATGATGATGACCAGCAGAGTCCCGTAAAGCACCAGTGACAGGCCTTGCACATTGGTCATCACGCGGGTCAAGTCGCCCACACCGGCCAGCAACAGTGCACCAATTAATGGGCCGTAAACCGTGCCGGCACCGCCAATCATGGTTATCAGCAGCATCTCCACCGACTTGTCAACGCCAAACACGATGGTCGGGTCGATGTACAAAAAGTACTGCGCAAAGAAGCAACCGCCGACACCACACATCGCACCCGACAGCACCATGACTTTGACCTTCTCCCTGAAGACATTGATGCCCAAGGCGCTAGCGGCATCTTCGTTTTCACGAATAGCCGCCAGTTGAGCGCCAAAGCGGGAACGCTTGAGCCAAACAGCCACCGCCACCGACACTACGGTCAGCGTCAGAATCAGAAAATAAAACCCAATACGCTCTGCAAACTGGAAATTGGCGGCGCTGGACTTGGCTGGAATCAGCAAGCCAAGCCCGCCACCCGTGAACCCTACCGAATTGACCAAGATACGCAGCACCTCGGCAAAGGCCAAGGTAATGAGCGCAAAGTATGATCCCTTGAGACCCGCCCGAAATGACAAGAAGCCGATGATCCAACCGACGATGGCACCGGCCACTGCGCTCGCAGGCAAGCCAAGCCAAGGGTTCATCCCAAAGCGCAACTGCAATATGGTGGAGGCATAGGCGCCGGCCCCAAAAAACACCACATGCCCGAAAGACAGCTGCCCGGCAAAACCTCCAGAGATGTTCCACGACTGTCCGATGAAGGCATAAAACAGGGCTAGTACGCCAAAATTCACAATGAAGGGGGAGGGAAACACGAAGGGAAAAATAACAGCCAGCGTCAGCAAACTCAAATGCAGTAACCAACCGATTGAGCGAGTGTTGTCGTTCAACGTTTGGCTCCAAAAAGACCCGTTGGGCGAAACAGCAAAATCAGGATAAAGATCAGTGAAATGCCGATCTGACCCAAGCTCTCACCGAGGAACAAACCGCCAAATGATTCAGTCAACCCCACGATCAAACCGCCGACCACGGCCCCTAAAAAACTGCCCATTCCGCCTAGCACCACAACGGTGAAAGCGACCAGCACAAAGACATGGCCAGTGGTTGGAGAAACATAGAAGATCGGCATCAGAAGACAGGCCGCTGCGCCCAGAGTAGCCAGGCCAATGCCATAGGAAATGGCAAATATGCGATCTACATTGATACCGACCAGACGAGCGCCAACCCGCTCCTTGGCCACCGCGCGGATCGCCTTGCCGGTGTCGGTGCGCTGAATGAATAGGCCGAGCGCTGCACACAGCGCCATAGCGGCCGCAAATGAAATGATTTTTGGCAGGGACACCAGAGTGGGACCTACCTCGACCATCATGTCGGAGTACGAGACTAAGATAGTGCGGGTATTTCCCTTGAAAAACATCAGCGCTAGGTTCTCAATCAGGATGGAGAGGCCTAGAGTGATAAGCAGTATGTTTTCGTCCTTGCCATGCGCCAACCTGCCAATCAGCAGTTTGTAGAGCAAAAATCCGAAGATGTACATGGCCGGCACCATAATTAGAAGCGACATGTAAGGGTCAATCCCCAGAATCATGAGCAGGTAGTAAACACCGAACATGGCCAGCATCAGCATACTACCGTGCGCAAAATTGATGATGTGCAAAACACCATAAATCAACGTGAGTCCTGACGCAACGAGGGTGTAAATACCCCCAATCAGTAGTCCGTTGATCGTGGCTGCGACAAGGATCGTCAGGTCCAAATCAATACCCCTAAGTTGGGATGAAGTAAAGCCCCGGACTCGTCCCGAAAGACGAGCCCAAGTCATTCACTGCAAAGGTGAAAAAGCCAACCGAATCAGCCTAGCTTTGGGCGCGGAAAGATGGGCTTGGTTGATGCAAATTGGTTAGGCCAAACCACGTCAATGTCGGTGGCTGCTGCCTGCAACAAGACTGCGCGACCACCCTGATTCTGGCCATTGACGAAGTTAGTTTCGCCGTACGGCATGAAGTGGTTAGACCACCGGCTGCTTTCGAGTGCAGCGATCGCTTTTTCCTTGTCTGCTGACTTGGCTCGCTCCAGCGCATCTGCGTACACCATGACCGCGTTCCAACCACAATACACTTCAAAAGTGAACATATTGCCAGTGGCTTCGACCTTCTTTTTCAACTCAATGGCTTTGGGATCGCGTGGGTTGAACCAGTGGTTGAAGTCCATCATGTACTGAGCCACCTGTGGCTGCTCCTTGACAAACTTGTAGTTGAAGCCACCACCCAACACACTGAACATTGCTGCCAGCTCCACCTTTTGCTGGTACAACGTGCGGGCGAGCAGCACATATTCATTCTGGTAATTGCTCATGATGACCAGATCGGGCTTGATGCCCTTGATGCGCAAAGCCACATTGGAGAAATCGCGGGTCGGATTGGCGTGCTTGATGACCTCAGCCACCTGCACGTTGATCGACGGCAACTTACCAGCCAGCAGTTTGGCGGTACCGGTGCCGAACTCAGACTCTTCATGCACCAGCACGGCAGTCTTGACCACGCTACCTGCGGCCTTGTTGACCTCGTCCAAAGCCACGACGGCGTCATCAGCGCACTTGCCAAAGCCTGGCGCCAAGCGGAACACATTTTTAAGACCGCGACTCACGATCAGATCGGACACGCCGACGTCGATCAGGAAAGGCGTGTTGTATTTGGCCGCAGCCTGCGTGGCAGCCAGCGCAATGGAACTGGCGAAGCAGCCGATGTATGCCGAAACGCCAGCCTGATGCAAACGCTCGACTTCGGAGACTCCGATCTCGGGCCGAGACTGGGAATCGCCCAAAGCGGCCTCCAGCTTGACGCCACCCATGGACTTAATGCCCCCTGCCGCATTGATCGCATCAATAGCCATCTGGCAGCCCAAACGACCTTGGCCACCGTTGTAAGCCAAGAATCCGCTTACGGGGTGAATGAGTCCGATTTTGATTGGAGTGGACTGGGCCAGAAGTATCCCTGGGACACCCAGAGCAGCACTGGCAGCGCCGGCTTGAAGAATTAATCGACGAGTCATCTTGGTATCGGTAGTCATGGGCAAATCCTCAAAGAATAAAAAATGGGGGCTGAAAATGAAAACAATTTAATTGTTCCATGCTTAGAACAATTAGCCTAGACTGTGATAGCTTCTTTCGAGAATGTCAAGTCTGTCTTAAAGTCGCTCAAAGAAAATACCCTTTT
>TARA_B110000503_G_scaffold143673_1_pt1 | contig 12408 bp, 10 predicted proteins | sample TARA_B110000503 | Tara Oceans TARA_B110000503 (sample SAMEA4397472) | marine metagenome | biome: Polar Biome; feature: [SRF] surface water layer (ENVO:00010504); material: water (ENVO:00002006), including particulate matter (ENVO:01000060) such as... | depth 5 m
ATCCGTAACATACAAGGTCCATCACTAGGAGCATTGTTAGGGTCCTGGTGTACTTCCATGAATATTCCAGCTACACCAGCTGCAATTGCGCAGCGTGCAAGTAGTTCTACATATTGTCTTTGCCCACCGCTGGAATCACCAATACCACCTGGCTGTTGTACTGAATGTGTGGCATCAAAAAACACAGGTGCACCAGTTTCAGCCATTATAGATAGACCACGCATGTCAGAGATTAGAGTATTATATCCAAAGGAAGTTCCTCTATCAGTTAAGATAATACCCTTTGCCTTAAATTTAGTTAGTTTTTCATAAACATTTTTCATATCCCAAGGAGCAAGAAATTGTCCTTTTTTCACTTTGACAATCTTTCCAGTTTCTGCTGCGCTTCTAAGTAGATCGGTTTGCCTGCATAAAAATGCTGGAATTTGTAGTATGTCTACTACTTCACCAACTGGTTTGCAATGTTGTTCTGTATGTACATCAGTTAGGATAGGGCAGCCTATTGCTGATTTTACTTTGGCCAAAATTTCTAGACCTCTATCGAGCCCAGCGCCACGCTCAGCGCTTGCAGAAGTTCTATTAGCTTTATCAAATGATGATTTATATATAAAGGGAATATTTAATTTATCAGTAATTTTCTTAATATTTTCAGCTATAAATAATGCATGATCAAGCGTTTCAATTTGACAAGGGCCCGCTACTAAAACGAAGGGTAAATTATTACTAATTGAAAGGTTTCCAACTTTTAACTTATCCATGAATTATATCTCCGAAATTATTTTGCCATTGGTAATGTTTCTTTTTCAGCCGAAGAGTCAATGCTATTTTGTTCAGAGCTTTTTTCTAGCTTGTTTGTTAAATTACTACGAGGCTGGGAAGATAGATTAGCTAAAACAAGTGCATTGCAAAAGAAGGTTATAGCTAATATTACAGTTGTTCTAGTAAGAAAACTTGCAACAGATCTACCACTTACTAAGCCTATATTACCGCCACCACCACCGCCTATACCGCTTAGACCATCGGTACTAGTTTTTTGTAGCAGAATAACTATAACTAATAATATTGCGATTATTAGGTGAATAAAAAGCAGAGTATTTATCATGCTAACATTATGTTTTTAGTTTAAAATTAAATTCAGTTCATCGTCATTTAATGAAGCGGACCCCAAAATAATTCCATTATTACCATTTATGGCTATAATTTCTTTGTAATTCTTTGAACTAACCGATCCACCATACACTAGCTGCGCATTTTTTGCAACAATACTTATATCTTCATTGGATTTAATGAATTCAAATATTTCTGAAATCTCTTCAATAGTTGGAACTAACCCAGAACCTATAGCCCAAAAAGGTTCATAAGCTATAATAAGGGATTGTATATTTTCTGGAATAGATTGGGTTATTTGTTCAGTAATAAATTCTTTATAATTATTATTTTTTCTAGCTTCTAAGGTTTCACCAATGCATATAATGGGGGTAATTTGGTTATTTATACAGTTTAAGGCTTTTTGTTTTATAGAATTACTGTGCTCGCCGATTGCATTTCTTCTTTCGCTATGACCAATAATTGCATAATTAATATTGCAGCTTTTTATCATTTCTGCAGAATATTCTCCAGTATATGCACCATAGCCATTAAAAGCACTAAGATCTTGCGCACAAAATTCGATGTTTTTAAAATTTTGTGTAAAATGCGCTAGATATGGTGCGGGAGGGGCTAATAAAAGCTGAGCAGAATAATTTCTACTATCAAGCTGTTTAGTTTTAGTGTATGCTTCTTTTAAAGTTAAATTCATTTTCCAGTTAGCAATAATGATCGGTTTCATAGGAAAAATCTCTTGCAGTAATTATATTACCTCATTATTTTAGGAACATCTACGTATTAAGTAAATAAGAAAAAACACTCATGTTAACAAAAATCAGAAAAGGTACCGATAATATTTTAGTAAAGATCATTCTAAGTCTTGTTGCATTTAGCTTTGTAGGAATTGGTGGTGCTGCTTTTATTGGAGGTAATAGCCAAGGTAACATGGTATTATTTGATAAAACAAATTCTATTTCTATGGAAGATTTTCAAATAGCCAAGGCTAGGGAAGTAGATGCATTACAACGTCAAAACAGCATTAACCTAACAGACGAAAATATAGCAGAGCTTGGTTTGGATAATTCGGTTTTGAGAAGATTGATTAATGAATCTATGATAAATTACCTAGCTAGTTATTATGATTTTGATGTTAGTGAAGAACTTGTTATTAAATTTGTAAGAAACTCTACGTTTTTTAAAAATGAAAATGGAGAATTTGATCTAAGTATATTTAAAAATGCATTTCATAATTCAAAAAATAGAGAAGATGAGTATTTAAAGTCGATAAAAAAACATTTGATTACTACTACTTTTTTGGACGTCTTCATGGATTCTTTTAATCCTCCTAAAGTGATGACCGAGAATATGGTAAATTATCTGGCTGAAACCAGAGTCGTTGATTTATTATCGATAGATTTGTCCTATAAACCAAGTAATTATAAATCTGCTCCGTTACAGTTAGAGCAATTAGAAGATTTTTATCAAAATAATCAAGAGTTATTTGTATTACCTGAGTTACGAAGTTTTGATTATATAAAAGCTGATCGTTCTTTTCTTGTAAGAAAACTTAAAATATCAGAATCTGATTTAGAGCAATTTTTTGAAGAAAATAAAGATGAATTCACGGAAAAAAATTATACTAAAGCTAAAAAACAAGTACGCGAAGCTTTAACTAGTGAAAAACTAGAAGAATTGACTAATGAGTTGGCAAAGAATTTTGAAGAAGATGTTTCAAGCGGTCTGACCTTGCAAGAAATTGCTCAGAAATATGAACTTAAAGTTTTATCTGTAAAAGATATATCATTAGCTGATATGAGTGCTAGTTCGGTGGAAGAAAATATAGAGCTAGCTGATAGTGTTTTTGAAATGATTGAAGGGGAGCTTTCATACCCTATTGAAGTTGCAGATAAGAATAATATATTCCTTATAAATTTAAAAAAGATAATACAATTAAGGCAGCAATCATTTGCCGAAGTTAAGAGCGATATTAAAAATATATTGGAAGAGAGAATGCTGGCAATCTTTAATGTAAAGAAACTTGAAGATGTTAATACAAGCTATGATCCTAAAAAAATTAATAGAGCTAGCTTGCAAGCACAGGGAATAAATATTTTGGTTAATCAATCTTTTACCAGAGCTGAATTGCCATCACAGGAAAAATTACCAGTTGAGTTGTTGAAGTCAATATTTACTACTGATAAAGATAAATCTACACCGCTTATTGGTGACACTAAAAAAGCTTATGTTGCTTATGTAAAGAGCGTTAATAATAGTAAGACAAAAATGGATTTAATAAGAAAAGAATCTGGGGATCATTTTTCTAATGTTATTAAAGAAGGCTTGTTTCAGGAGCTTATTACGTATTTAACTAAACAAAATAATATAAAAATTATTCAAAGTCCTACTGACTAAAGTAATCTTAAGTTGTTTTCTTTAATGATTTTCTTAAGAGTTAGGGGGTAAAACTTTATCTTATGGTTAGAATTTTCTTTACTTTAGGGCGTATTAATAATATTTTTTAACAGAATATAAAATTCATTAAATGACGTTTTATTTTGTTGGCAGTTATTAGTTAGCAGAAACCACAAGTTATTTTCATTAAAAAAATTGATGATAAGTATAAAAAAATTATTATTGGGTTTGTTGTGTTTGCTATCGTTTATGCAAGCAACGTATGCTGCTGCCCCTATACAAATAGAAGTGAAGGTTTTTGGTAAAGATGTGATTTTTGTTTTTTACAGAGATACTAACCAAATCATTGATTTAAACTTCAGCAAACAATCTGTTGTAGCTGAAATCAATATACCAATAGAATTTAAATTATTGAATCCAGAAAAATTTAATAATTATGCTACTAGCTTGCGATCTGACGCTAATAAGCAAAAAATTGTTTTTCAAGTAGATCAAGAGCTTGAATATCAGTCTGTGATTCACGGTGAAAAATTAGAAGCAATTAAATTTAGAGCAGCACAAAAACAAGAAGATAATGATTTATCAAAGATTAGCTCCGCAAAAAATGACCCTGGAACAATCAACTATAGCAAACAAAATCATGAGCATGTTTTATCTTTTAATGTAGATAATGATTACAGTAAAGTTGCTGCATTTTTTAGAGATAAATATATCTGGATAGTGTTTGACCAGAAAAAAATGTTTTCGTTTAAAGAAGGCGGAATTTTTAGTAAATTTGAAGTAGTACCAAGTGAAACTGGTACTGTTATGAGAATGCGTGTAAGTTCTGAATTTACTCAAGCAAAATCAGTGAAAACAAACTCTGGCTGGGATATTAAAGTTTCAGAATCAGAAGATAAAAATTGGCAAGCAAAAAATGTAGTTTTACCTGAGCCCCTTGTCTCAGAAGAAGGCTTTTTAATTCGTGGAAATTTTGCTAATAATGAGGTTATCTCCTTTGAGGACCCAGACCTTGGTGATGTTATTTCTGTTGTTCCAGTTGTCACTGGTGGTATCAGAGTTGCTACTCAAATAGATTCTGTAGAGTTTAGTTTACTGAAATCTATACAGGGTATTGCTGTAGTTTTATACAGTGATGATGTGATGGTAGAAAAAGGAGAAGATGCACTAAAAGTGGTTTCAGATACAGCTTTGCTTGAGGAAATTTTAGTTGAATCTGATGTTTTTCTAGAAAATATTAAAGAATATACTAAATTGCCTACAATATTGCCGTATTTAGATAAAAATTTAGATATTTTTAACTTCAACGAGCGTAAAAGCTTGCTTATTAGTGAAGCCTCAGCTGCAGAAGATGAGTTTATATTGTTTGAAAAGAACTTTAAGCTTGCTAAGTTTTTCTTCATTCATGGTTGGTATCAAGAATCACTAGATTCATTATTAATCGCCAAAAAATATGCTTACAAGGAATATCAAGGTAGCTTGCAGGCTAGGTTTTTAGAGGCCGTAAATAATACTATGATAGGCAATCTTGTAGACGCAAAGGAAGAATATGATAATTTGCTAAAATATAATGACATAAAGCATATAGCAGAGATTAATTTATGGAATAAATATAATGATTTCTCAATTGGATCTGTTCCAGATGGAATAGGTTTTATTGAAAACTTATCAAAGACAGTCAATTTATATTCTGATGATAAATATTGGCCATTAGTTTTTGCTGAAATTGAATTGGCGCTTTTGGCAAATGATTTGAAATTAACAGAACGTATCTTTCGTGAAGTTCGCACTCCACCAGAAGGATATTATTCTAATAGCCTAAAATTTTATCGTGCAAATTATTACAAGAAAAAAAATCAGCTAAATCTTGCTAAGCAATATTATAAAGAGTTAATATATCAATATTCAGATATGTTTAATAAAGTTAGAGCGGAGTTTGCGTTAGTAAAACTTAGAGTGGCTGAAGAAGAAATAAGTATTTCTGAAGCAATTGAGGTATTAAAGGGTCTAGGTTACAGCTGGAGAGGAGATCAGCTAGAATACGAAATATTAATGCAGTTAGCTAATTATTATCGTGATAATAAAGATATAATGAATGCATTAAGGAAATATCAATATATAAAACTTTCTTTTAATAATAAAGTAAGCAATTTCTATATTATATCTGAAATGGCTCACATTTTTAATAATGTATTTCTACCAGGTGGCTTGTGCGAAGAAATGGATGATTTTACGATTGTAGCATTATTCTATGAGTTCAAGGAGTTAAACCCAATCGGTGAAAAAGGGGATGATGTAATCCTATCTATTGCGCAACATTTAGTACGTTTAGATTTACTAGAAAATGCTTCAGATTTACTGCGTCATCAAGTTGATTACCGCCTTAAAGGCGAAAAACGGGTTATGAATGCTGATAATTTAGCAATTATTCTAATGATGGATAAGAAGCCAAGTGAATCAATATTTATCCTCGATAAGACCGACAAAGATAATTTCAACTTTAATGAGCACCAATACAGACTACGTTTAAAGGCAAAAGCTTTGATTCAGCTAGAAGAATATGAAAAAGCCTTGAATTATATTAAGGATGACATGTCAGAGGATGCAGAAATAATCAGAAGAGAAGCTATTTTTCAGGCTAAAAATTGGACAAAATATGCTGATTTAGTTAGGGCATCTTTTGATGATATCATATCTCAAGTTGGTAGTGACCCTGCTGCAGCGCAGGATATATTACGTTTAGCAATTTCTTATTACATGCTTGGTGTTCATGATCAATTAGTCGTTATTTCTAATGGTATTGGTGATGCTAATATAGTGTTAAAAAATACTGTTGATTTGCTAAGTGCAAGTTCTGGATCTATTGACTATAAAAACTTGGATAAAAGTTTGGAAATTGATCAGATGAAGACTTTATTAGATAAATATAAAAATCAATTTCTTGATAAATAAAGAAAAATAATGACTGGATTATTTGGTCGATTAAAAACTGCTTTAAGCAAAACATCTGGTAAGATCAGTAATGGTATTGAGCATTTATTTGTAAAGAAAAAGCTAGATAATGCCACTTTAGAAGAACTCAAAGATTTGCTATTATTTGCTGATGTAGGCACGCAAGTATCAGAAGATATAATCGCCTCACTACGTAAGCATAAATTCAATAAAGAAGTTACTTCAGAAGAAATCAAACAAGATCTATGCCAATTGATTGAACAAATTCTTCTTACTCAAAATCATGAATTTAAAATACGCCCTAATGGCTTGAATGTTGTACTTGTTTGTGGCGTGAATGGCAATGGAAAAACTACGACTATAGGAAAGATGGCTGCTTTATATGTTGCTGATGGAAAGAAAGTAGCCATTTCTGCATGTGATACTTTTCGAGCTGCTGCTGTCGATCAAATTGAAAAATGGGCTGATAGAGTAGGAGCTATATTATTTAAGGGAGCAGATAAGGCTGACCCTGCAAGTGTGGCTCATCAAGCTATATCGGAATCTATAAAACAAGAAATTGATGTATTATTTATTGATACAGCAGGTCGTCTCCATAATCATAAAAATTTAATGGAAGAGCTGGCAAAGATTATTAGGGTAATAAAAAAAGTTGATGAATCCGCTCCACATCATTGTTTGCTAGTTATTGATGGTACAACTGGTCAAAATGCTGCTATGCAGGTTGAGAAGTTCAATGCTATTGCAGGTATTTCAGGCTTAGTTATTACTAAGCTAGATGGAACTGCTAAAGCTGGTTCTGTTGTCGGTATTGTACAAAAATATGAACTCCCAGTTCATTTTATTGGAATTGGTGAAGCAGTTGATGATCTTAAAGCATTTTCTGTAAAAAACTTTGCCCGGGCTCTAGTTGGGCTTGAAAATGATAAATAATTATAGCGGGACAAATAATTATAGTGGCTTTGTTTTTTCTATTTTTTTAATCGCTTAACAGCTAGCAAGATTCATATCAACAAAATCACTAGTAGATATTCCTAGCGTTGCAAGAGCTTTGCTCCATTTTTCTTCAGATTTTCCTAAAAATATCAAATCGTGATTGGGTTCAGAAATAAGCCATAAATTATTTTCCAACTCAAATTCAAGTTGTCCTGCACTCCATCCGGTATATCCTATGATAAACATACTATTATGTGGCCCATCTCCATCGGCAATATCTTGTAAAATCTGCGAGTTAGAGCTTACTGCTATATTATTTTCTGTGGGATTAAATAAGATATTTTTATTATATTCTCCTGTATGTAAGAAAAATCCGCGTTCTACTTCAACAGGTCCTCCTAGATGAATATCAAGCCTTAGATCATCAGTATTAATTTTAGGGTCCATTTTTTTAAACAAAGTATTGGCTGAAGCGTTATTTATTGGGTGGTTAAAAATCAGCCCTACAGAACCTTCATCTGTGTGTTTAATTACATAAATCAATGATTTGTGAAATACGTTTCCTTGCATAGCAAAGGGGCTTGCTATGAGAATTTTACCAGTTAAGTTAGAAAAATCTTGTTTAATCATAAAATTTTATTTCCCAAAACTATTGTTACATCTTATATAGTCATGTCATCTTTATATTTCAAGGACCTAGTTTTAATGAACTGTCGAAGAATTATTACTATATTTATGTTATCGATTCTAATCGTATCACAAGCTCATGCGAATGCACATAAATTTGTACTAAATGTATATGATAACAGTAAATTACAATATAAGAGAAAGAATCCGAAATATTAGAGAATAAAAAAGGGACGAAAATAATTATTCACCCTAAGCCAAAGCCAGAGCACAGAATGGAAGAGGTAAATATTGAGATTCAACAGAAAGCGTAATAATTCGTTCTATTTGAGTATATTGCTTTTTCGCTTGGTATTTTTCCTCGGCTTCCTTAATGATTAAAAACTGACCCGCCAAAAGTACGATAGCTGCAAAAATAGAAAAAGATAATAATATTTCATGATAAACACCTAGTTAATTAGTTGGTACTAGGGGCTTAGAAAAGTCCTAAAAAACAACCCTCGATGCTTTCATGCCGAGGCACTTATAACAACGAACCCCTAGCATATAATAAAACTAGATATAATTTTTTAGAGTGTTTCTAAGCGCCGTTATAAAAATAATTAACAGATAAAAATAAGACTATCAAGTTAATATTTGAATAGTAGTAAAGATAATGCGCAAGATTTTGGTTTAGCGCTGCTATAGATAACTATTTAGTTTCTAACAATGTAATTGACATAACATTTTATAAAATATATTGCCTTGCTTAACAAGAGTATAAAACATGCTATTGAAGTTATGTGAATAGGTAATGCTTTTTTAAAAGAATTATGTTATGATCCCGTTCCCATAAGATATAAAATTAGGTAGAAATGCACATTCAAATTGCTGATATTAAGCTATCAAACCCTGTAATATTAGCGCCAATGTCGGGAGTCACAGATCTTCCTTATCGTAAATTAGTAAAAAAGTTTGGAGCTGGATTAGTAGTATCTGAAATGGTAGCTAGTAGAGCAATGATTGCGCGCAGTCATCAATCATTAAAAAAATGTGCAATTGATATGGAAGATAATGATGCCACTAGAGCTTGTGTTCAATTAGCTGGTTGTGAAGCTGATGTAATTGCAGAGTCGGCTAGAATGAATGAAGATATGGGTGCCAAGATTATTGATTTGAATTTTGGTTGTCCGGCAAAAAAAGTGGTTGGTGGTTTTGCTGGTTCTGCATTAATGCGTGATGAAAAGCTTGCTGCACAAATTTTGCAAGAAACAGTCAAAGCAGTAAAAATACCAGTGACTCTTAAAATGCGTCTTGGTTGGGATGATTCTTCTTTAAATGCTCATATATTAGCAAAAATTGCTGAAGATGCTGGCATTAAAATGATTACTATACATGGTCGAACTAGATGCCAATTTTATAAAGGAAAAGCTGATTGGAAAGCTATTTCTTTGGTTAAAGCGGCAGTTAAAATACCCGTGATTGCTAATGGTGACATAGTTTGTATTGAAAGCGCTATTGAGGCTCTAAAGCAATCAGAAGCAGATGGTATTATGATTGGCAGAGGTTGTTATGGTAAGCCTTGGTTGATTTCACAAGTAGCGCATTTTCTAATGAACGGAGATAAGTTACCAGATCCTAGTTTAGAAGTGCAATTAAAAGTTGTGCTAGATCATTACGATGCCATAATAGAACATTATGGTGATGATATAGGCATAAAAATAGCTAGAAAGCATTTAGGGTGGTATAGTAGCGGAATGCCAAATTCTGGAGAATTTAGAGCTAGTGTTAATCAACTTAATAATAGCATTGATGTAAAAAATAAAATTAATGAATTTTATGGACCGTTAATTGAGCGCGTATAGAGAGCATGACTAATAAAGATAATAAAACCCTTTCTGAAGCTATTGAATATAATCTAGATAAATTTTTTGAAATGCATGCTGGTGATTGTCCAGAATCTGGTTTGTATAATAGAGTTATAAATGAAGTTGAAAAGGTTTTGATCAAAAGAACTTTAAATCATGTGGGTGGTGTGCAAGTTAAGGCATCAAAAATTCTTGGCATTAATCGTAACACTTTGCGTAAAAAGATGCATGATCTAAAAATTAGTTAAATAAATTTAGGTAGCTGATTTATGTTTAATAAATTTTCTAAGAATTTCATACAGCTTCGCCTCAGGAATAAATTACTTTATATATTTGTTATAGCAGTTTTAGTTTTATTAGTAAGCAATATATTTTTTGTCTATGAAAATTATTTTCTAAAAGATACCAACCCAGTTTATAGTTTGGGTTTTTTGCTTGCTAGTTTAGTGGCTGTTTTAGTTCTGTGTGTATTAATTGTCAGTAGCAGAGAATCGTCAATCTTCGCATTAATGAGACGTGGGGAGTATCGTGTTTCAAAATTAAGAAAGCGAATAATTATTGCTTTTAGTATCGGATCTGCATTACCAACAATTATTGTTGCAGTGTTTTCTACTTATTTTTTTAATTTTGGTATAGAAGCTTGGTTTGATAAAAAGATTTCAAAAGTGCTTGATCAATCAATTCATGTTGGTGAGTCCTATGTAGCAGAGCATGTGTTGCAAATAAAAGAAACCGCAATATCAGTTGCTGATGATTTGAGTGCTATGTATTATGATCTTATTCATAGCCCTGAATTATTTTCTAAAGTATTGAATGCCCAGGCAGAAATGCGTTCAATAGATGAAGCAATAGTTTTTCAAAATAATGCTAACACTATTGTAGCGCAAACGACATTGAGTTTTTCTTTGTCATTTACTACGATTCCTAAACATTTAATCGAGCGTGCTGATCGTGGAGAGATAGTACAGATTAGTTCGGATCCAACAAAAATCCGTATCCTTGTTAAGTTACGTGATTATAATGATACCTATCTATTAATAGGTAGATTGACTGATGCAAAAATTATTGAACATATAAATAAAACTAATGGTACGGCTGAAGAGTATTTTCGTCTTAGAGATGAAATTTCTGCTATACAGATTAAGTTCTCTATGGTGTTTATTCTTTTGAGTTTAATCTTATTATCAGCTGCTATTATATGGGGGCAAAGATTCGCCGAACGTATTGTGCGTCCTATTAGAGAATTAGTAAAAGCAGCAGAAAGAGTAAAAAATGGTGATTTATCAGCGCAAGTACCTCTTGAAGGGCTAAAAAAAGATGAGATTAAAGTATTGTCGTCAGCTTTTAACCGTATGGTAAGTCAAATTGATCGCCAACAAAAAGATTTGGTAGTTGCTCAGCGTTCCATTGCTTGGTCTGATGTAGCGCGCAGGGTAGCGCACGAGATTAAAAACCCTCTGACTCCGATACAACTTTCTGCCGAGATGTTGCTAAAAAAATTTGCAAATGAAGTTTCGGATAAAGAGAGCTTTGTAAAATATGGTAAAAATATTTTGAATCATTCTAATGATATTAAAATGATTGTATCAGAATTTGTAGAATTTGCACGTTTACCAGCTCCTAGTTTTAGTAAGTGCGAAATTATTTCTATGATTAATGACCTCCTAGAGTCAAGAAAGCTAATTAATGGTACTATTAATTATAATTTAATATCTAATATACAAGAATTTGAGTTTGTATGCGATATTGCACAGCTTAACCGTGCCGTTGTGAATTTGTTGTTAAATGCTGAAGAGTCGTTTGAAGAATCTAGAAATAATAAGAAAATTGATGTTGAGGTAGATATTCAGCAAAATGAAGTTCGAGTTATTGTAAGCGATAACGGGCCTGGCTTTAGTGTGAGCTTGTTAAAATCAGCAAAAGAAGCTTATGTAACCACTAAGTTAGAAGGTACTGGTTTAGGGCTTGCGATAGTCGATCGTATTGCAATAGATCATTTTGGAAAAATGAAAATACTAAATAATGAGCAGGGTGGAGCTAGGATAGAGTTAATATTTAATGTTTTAGAATTAAAGTTAATGTTAAAATAAACATTAACTTTAATTAATTTATAAAAAAATAGTGCTTATTTTGTAAAATATATAATTAAAACTGTTGCTTTTTTGTTGTTGAAAGGATAAATTTTTTAAAAACGCTATTTTATAGGGTGTTAAAAATAGAAAAAAGCCAAGCAATGCCTTTTTATGAATTTATTTTCGTAAAAATGAATATTTTTTCCAATCCGAAATAGTATAAATCTATAGTTTAAAGTTAATAATTTAATTTATAAAAATTACAGGTTAGACATTATGGCAATAGACGTTCTTATTATTGATGATGAAGCAGATATAAGAGATATAATTTCGGATATCTTAAAAGATGAGGGGTTTAGTAGCCGTTCAGCTGCAAGCAGTGAGCAGGCATTTAAATCTATTTCTGAGAAAACTCCAAATGCAATAATTCTTGATATTTGGTTGCAAGGAAGCGATCTTGATGGATTGGGTGTTTT
>TARA_B110000503_G_scaffold5510_1_pt1 | contig 12388 bp, 23 predicted proteins | sample TARA_B110000503 | Tara Oceans TARA_B110000503 (sample SAMEA4397472) | marine metagenome | biome: Polar Biome; feature: [SRF] surface water layer (ENVO:00010504); material: water (ENVO:00002006), including particulate matter (ENVO:01000060) such as... | depth 5 m
TACATTCAAGCCGTTCACGGATGTTGTGAGAATCGCGGTATTATGGCGCACTCGAGTCTTACACAGACTACAGTATTGAAAGGTGCGTTCAATACAGATCAAAGCACAAAGAAAGAGTTCTTTGACAACATTAAACTGCAACAGGAGTTTGCCTCAAGATGAGTACTTGGTTTGCGCCGCTTAACGATAATCTAATGGTACAACAGCAGATCGACGGCGCATGGCAACACATGGTTGGTGTGATTATGTTAAATCAAACAGGAAGGAAGGCAGTGAAACTAACACTGCCCGAATTCTTATATTGGTTTCCTATGCCACAAAATCTGCTAGGTGCTGACGAAGAGTTTGTTAAGAGTATTATCGCCCCGTTAGGAATGGTGAATGTTCGCTATACTCGTTTGTTTAGAATGACCCAAGACTTCTTGACATGGGACAGAAATGATGCTACAATATTGTATGGCATTGGAAAGTATGGTTCTGATAGTTATGAAATCTTTTTTAAGAATAACTATAATGTAGAACCTACTGACAAAGAACTAAAACGTTATTTAGAAGAAGAGGTGTATTATATCTATGCTGCTTAAACTTTTAGAAAGAGTCGGTCGAAAGCGTATCATCTACGACCGTGTGCATAATGAACCTTACTTAGAACGCTACTACCTCTTTCTTAAAGAGCGTAAGAGTTTTCCTTTTAACGTATTCTTACACAAGTTCTTAAAAGGTGATCCGGACGATGTTCACGATCATCCTTGGCCTTATGCTACACTAATATTACGTGGGGGCTACTGGGAATACACTCCAGTATTTACAGACGACGGTTCAATGGTCGGGGAAGAAAAACGCTGGCGTGGCCCTGGACATTTTAGAACGTGCCAACCAAACAGCTATCATAGAATTGAATTAGAACCAGGTATCACTGCTTGGACACTGTTCATGCCTGGTCCTCACAAACGTGAGTGGGGATTTTTAGTTAAGGATAAATGGGTACACAATGAACAGTATCTAGAAGGAAGAAGAATACATGGCAATGAATCATGATGCAAAATCTAAAGACGCAGAAACAGAACGTCTAATGGCTGAATTTTTAGCCAAGGGCGGTGCGGTCACTAAAGGCAAAACTAAGCCCATGGCAAATGAATTAGGCATTAGCAACTACACTTGGAATAATAAACTTACTAAAGCGGAGAAATCCGCAAAGGATGGAAAATGATTAGAAAACATTATTACAGCTGGCAAGACGTAGAAACAATGTGTACTGATATATCGTTGCAGATGTATCAAGACAACTGGCGTCCTAATTATATTGTAGGTATTACTCGTGGTGGTAATGTTCCTGCTACTATTCTCAGCAATATGCTCGGCGTTCGATGCGAAGCACTTAAAGTTAGCCTACGTGACGACGAACAAGGGCCAGAAAGCAATTTATGGATGGCCGAAGATGCATTTGGATATAACGATCCTCCCAAGAATGGCATCACAGGATCACGTTGGGATATTTCGCTGCGTAAGAATATTCTTATTGTAGATGATATTAACGATAGCGGTGCTACATTTAACTGGATTAAAGAAGATTGGCAGGGTAGTTGTTTGCCCGACGAAGCAGCTTGGAACACTGTTTGGGGCAACAATGTTCGGTTTGCAGTATTAACTGAAAACGGATCTAGTTCTTTTGATGATGTTTCGTACTATTCACACGCTGTAAACAAGTTAGAAGAAGATACTTGGTTAGTTTACCCGTGGGAGAAGGTAGGTCAATATGATTGATACACGCATTGATGTGTACTGCACAGATAAAAATAAAAATGTTGACGGATATATTATAAATGTCAATAGGGGAAAGTTTCTAGAAGTTGCCATTAACACTGTGAAAGTTAAGATGGCATTTGAAGCTAAACATGCTCACTATGTAGGCAATATGGCTGGCTACGAGTTTATCGTAAAAGACCGTGACTTGCCAGACGAACAACGAGAATATGCGAGAAAGCGATGAAAAAAGTTATTTTTTCAGAAGTAATGGACAAGGAAGATAGCAACGGTGCTCCTTGGACAGAATTAGAGTACGACGACTTTCATGTTGCTGTGTACAAAGACAGCTATCCGGTCACAGAAGGTCACAGACTGTTTGTACCTAAGTATAATAATGTTGATGTTCTAAAAGATGCGTTTAACGATGCAGTTGATCGAGGTCTTAAAGGAATGTTAGACGGAGAGTGGGACGGCTTTAATATCGGTCTCAACGTTGGCGAAGTTGCAGGACAAACTTGTTCTTGGCCACATGTTCACTTAATTCCAAGAAGGAAAGGTGACATGGAAGACCCTCGTGGCGGGGTACGTCACGTTATACCAGAAAGAGGAAATTATAAATTATGGAAATGAGAGAAACTCTATTACAAGCTGTGCGTAATCATGCGTGGGGTCTTATTGAAAAACATCGTGCTAACGTAGAAGTATATCTTGCTAATCCCGTTGGTATTGGCGAGCATTCTGATATTATTGAAGCCATCGAACACGAGCTTAAAGCTATAGCCGATTATCACGATCAGATCGAAGTACTTGATAAATTTTTTAAAGACTAAATGAATACAGTACATATTCGCTGGACTTCTAGTATAAACTGGAACGAATTGTGTATTAGGGTATTAGAACATTACGGACTTCCAGGCGGCAAGTATACTACTAAACTAGATACTAATTGGATGGAATTTATTTTTAAAGATGAAAAGGATGCTTTTTTATGCAAGATAATGCTCAGCGAACATGGACAATAAAACTCGAGGAAGATCCAGATACCGGTGATTTGGTTCTTCCATTTCCTCCAGACCTGCTAGCACAAGTAGGTTGGGATTTTGGAGATACCCTAATTTGGGATGAAGGTAAAGACGGCACATTTATATTGTCAAAAAAGGTTGACAACGATTCAGAAAAGAGTGTATAATAATAACATGAGCAAATTAAAAATAGCAGAGCTGTTCTACAGCATTCAAGGTGAAGGACGCTACATGGGCGTTCCTTCTGTTTTCCTACGTGTCTTCGGATGCAATTTTAAATGTGCTGGATTCGGCATGCCTCGAGGAGAACTTTCAAACGAACTTGAGGCAATAGTATCTCGTGTTGCAGACTTTAAAGATTATAAAGAACTGCCACTAGTAAGTACAGGATGTGACAGCTATGCTAGTTGGGATCCTCGTTTTAAACATTTAAGTCCAATGCTTACTAGCGAAGCAATCGCAGATCGTATTATGGAGATTCTCCCGCAGGATCATTGGAAAGATGAACACTTGGTTATCACAGGTGGCGAGCCGTTGCTAGGGTGGCAACGTGCTTATCCAGATTTACTAAACAATCCTAAGATGCGTGACTTGAAAGAGATTACATTTGAAACGAACGGTACTCAGAAACTTACTCCGGAATTTAAAGGCTGGTTAGCTAAGTGGAACAGTACAGTTGGACATGAAGTCACATTTAGTGTAAGTGCTAAACTTCCATGTAGTGGCGAGAAGTGGGAAGAAGCGATCCTTCCAGAAGTTGTTTGTGAGTACGAAGAAGTAGGTACAGCATACTTGAAGTTTGTTATTGCTACAGAACAAGACTTTGCTGATGCAGAACGTGCTGTTGAGGAATATCGTGCAGCAGGATTTAAAGGACACGTTTACTTAATGCCAGTGGGTGGTGTAGAAAGCGTCTATGCATTAAACAATAAGAATGTAGCAATACTGGCTATGAAGCATGGTTTGCGATATAGTGATAGACTGCAAGTGCCTTTATTTAAAAACGAGTGGGGTACTTAATGCGTAAGTGGATTGAAAAATTATTTGGTATTGATAAAGTTCGAGCAGAAGTAGAACGTTCAATAGTAATAGCGGCTGAAGCGACTGAAAGAGCAAAACTATCAACAGCGGAGGCGGATCGTGCTAAGGAAGCAGAAGAACTAGCAAAGCTAGATCCAAAAGCTCGTGCTACACGTAAAAAAGAAGCGTGGGTTGGTGTTGTTAATACTCACGTAAACAAAGAAAATGTTAGAAACGGCTTCTTTGAACTTGACTGGAACCCACAGTTTGTGCTACAATTAAGGCAAGAAGGATACGGCGAAGAAGGCGATCTAGAAGAAGAAATTGTAGATCGTTGGTTCCGTGAACTCTGTGCTAACGTAGTTGTTGACGGCGACTTTGGTGGTCCGATTAATACTGGTTCACTTGACATTAACGAAATTAAAAAGAAGAACACATGACATATATTTTAGTTGATACGGCAAATACATTCTTCCGTGCAAGGCACGTTATTAACGGCGATGCTGATATCAAACTAGGCATGGCTTTTCATATTACACTCAACAGTGTAAAGAAGGCTTGGCAAGACTTTAACGGCAGTCACGTTATCTTCTGTTTAGAAGGTCGTAGCTGGCGCAAAGATTACTATGCTCCTTACAAGGCTCAACGTGCAGCCGCCCGTGCTGCGCATACAGAAAAAGAAGCAGACGAAGAAAAAATCTTCTGGGAAGCATTTGACACGTTTAAAGACTTTATTGCAGATAAAACAAACTGTACAGTTTTGCAAAATTCTCGCTTAGAAGCAGACGACTTAATTGCTGGCTGGATTCAGAGTCATCCTAATGACGATCATGTCATTATCAGCACAGACACAGATTTTGTACAGCTAATTGCACCTAATGTGAAACAGTACAACGGTGTAATGGAAACTACTATTACACACGAAGGTATATTTGATGCAAAAGGCAAACGTGTGATCGATAAGAAAACACAAGAGCCTAAAGCAATCCCAAATCCAGAATGGCTGTTGTTTGAAAAATGTATGCGTGGCGACACGAGCGATAATGTGTTTAGTGCATATCCCGGTGTTCGCACTAAAGGCACTAGCAAGAAAGTTGGCCTTACTGAAGCATTTGAAGATCGTAATACTAAAGGCTTCAACTGGAATAACTTAATGTTGCAACGGTGGACTGATCATAACGGGATTGAACATCGAGTATTAGAAGATTACGAACGTAATCGTCGTTTGATTGATCTTGCACATCAGCCCGAGGACGTTAAACAAATCATGTTTGAAACAATTGCACATGCTACTGGCGCTAATAAAAATATTAGTCAGGTTGGTATTAGACTTATTAAATTCTGTAATCTATACGATCTTAAAAAGATTTCGGATCAAGCACAGGCTTATGCAGAACCACTTAATGCGAGGTACACACAATGACAGACTTTTTAGCTAAACCAATTATTGCAGATAAATTCTGGATTATTGAACAAGACGGAATTAAAATTGCTACACTAAGAAAGAACGAAGATAATCGTTTTGTGATGAGCAATGAAGATGGTGTTAAAATTTACGATACTAAAGAAAGCCTAACTCGAGAGTTTGGTAAAACATTTTTCACTGTTAAGATTGTTAAAGAAGCAAATACTGCACTACCTAACGAAGTTCACGGTTATCCTACAAGTACTGAACCGCATAACGCTATGTTTGATATTCGCAAGAAGCTTCCACTGTTTACAAAGAGCAGTGATTCAAAAAGTTTATACTGCGCTGGATATTATACAATTAAGTTTGATAAAGGTTGGGTAAAGAGTTTTTGTCCTAAAAAGATTACACTCGAACGATATCCGTTTAAAGGCCCTTTTAAAACTGACATTGAGATGAAACAGGTACTAGCAAATGTCTCAAAATAATTTGCCTGCTACATTACCTACAGTTGAAAAACTAATTCAACGTATTTCTATTGCCGACAGAAGTCAACAGAAAGAAATACGCATTACTATACAAGAAGCTAGAGATCTAACTGCTGAACTAGCTATCTTAACTGCTAGACTAGGCCGTACTGTAGGTGAAATACATCAATACCTAGCAGAGATTAAAGAATCTACTACCAATATCGACGTTAAATTCGACGGCGGGAACTTCTAAATCATATAAATATATACGTGGTTAATTAGGAAACACGTATATATGAGCAGACCAAAACCAAAAATTATTTTAGAGCACGCCAATAAAGATACCTATAAGATAGAACAAATCTTAGAGTCCGATGCTATCTGGGCTGTGTTTTATAAAGGTCAACCGTTTAATCTAAAGAGCGGTAGTCTAATTGCTAGCTATCCCGGGCCAAAGTATAAAAAAGTATCTTTTTCAAATCCCGGACATGCACACAATTTAGCTAAAAAGTTAAATCAGTTGTTTAAGTGTACCGACTTCTCTGTGTTTAAACTAACAAATGGCGAAGAGATTCAATGACCAATGCAAAGGATGCTTATACTAAAGTATTCTTGCGAGCAGCAAACTTAGAAACAGATCAAGAAACACTAAACAAGTATAACGTAGTTTGGTGGTGGAACTTTAGACAAAAAGAAACAGGCGGGCTACGCCTTACTGAACACGCATTGCAATTCATAGAAGAACATGCTAAAATAAAAACATACAAAGTAGAATTTCCAAAAGATTTTGCAATAACTCCACAAGTTTTGATATGGTTAGATCAGTTTATTGATTCACCATTCTTTATAACCAAGAAGTATATCATTGTAATGAAAGAAAAAGCAGCATTTGAACTTTATCTATTTTCAGGCGATATAAGGAAAATAGGGTATAACAAAGCATTATCTAAAAGATTAAGCCAAGAATCACTCCCAGAATAAACTACATATATAAATATTTTCATGATGTTCGATCTAAACCCAATAGACGTTTTAAAACAACGAAAACTAAGTACTACTCCTCCGCACTTTAAAAAAGCTGAAGTGCCAGAGTCTACTATTTTCGACAGCAGCATTGACGACTGGATTAGGAATAAATTAAAAGGTAGATATTATCTTTTAAGACAACCTGGTATAGATCGTACAGGTCGTGTGCGATCAGCTACAGTTGTCGGGTTTGAAGATTCAAAAGAACTAACATACTTTATGCTAGCATGTCCATTATTAAGGAGAAACTAATGACTGAAGAAATTAAAGAAACAGAAATTGCTGAACAAGCAGCACCCGAATCTACTCAGGCAACAAATGCTGCGCCGCAGCCAGGTCCTGCAGATTTAAATATCAGCGATTTAACTGCTCTAAAGAGCATTATCGAAGTTGCAACATCACGTGGAGCGTTTAAAGCAGCCGAATACGAAGCAGTTGGTAAGACATTCAACAAACTAAGTGCTTTCTTAGAAGCTGTCGCTAAAAAGGAGGGCTAAATCATGGCCGGAACATTAAAACACATTGGTAGAATTAACAACACAGGCGTAAAAGTATTGGTTGTTTTTAGAACACTACCGGGCGAATCGAATATGGCATTGGTATTACCAGTTCACAACTTGCCAGACGTATATCATGATTCTATCATGACTACAGTAGAAAGTGATCAATCACAAGAAGCGTTTGAATTTGGTGAGATTATGTTCATCAGACCGTTTCCAGATGGACGACCTATGCTTCAAGCAATGCAAGCAGATGGAAGATTGCAGAAAGTTGCAACTGATGCTATCACAATGACTCCAACTACTAACGATACTATTTTACTATCTCAGTTAAACGTGCTTATTGCTGAACAGAAGAATTGCACAGTTGATGATCTTACTACATTTGTTAAAGGTGCTCCTAAGAAAGATCCAAATGCACCTGTAGTTGCTAATGCAGAAGCACAACCGTTGGTTGATCCAGATGTTCCTGCACCAGTAAGAGCACAAGCATCAAGTGCAGAAGCATTATCTGATAAGGATATTGCTAAATCGTATCGCAGTCAAGCTGATGCTATGTACAAAGAAGCAGCACGTTTACGTAAAGAAGCAGACCTTTTAGATCCTGCAGTTAAGAAAGCATCTAAAAAAGTAGAAGAACCTGCTGATGCCTAATCCACTGTTTAAACCTCCGCGTCATCTTGTAAAAGAATGGCCGGAGGTTTTTGATGATCTCTATATGAATACCATGCCTGTAGCATATCTAGACTTTATACATCTAGTATTTGAAGACGGCAGGGTGTGGGAGATTGATATTAAAACAGAACTAACTAAGAAAGATCCAGAATCTATCGCAGATACACTGCTTAATACACTAACAGAATATAAAGACGAAATAGTTAAAATAGATTTTAAAGTTAATATAAATCGTCTTAAATCTGATATTAAAGATTCAACAGATACTATTTTTTAATTTTGAATAAATGATTTCTGCATTGTGGTTGTTAGATTCAGCACCACAATGCATTAAATCTCTTGCTGTATTTGTAAAATATAGTTTGTCAACCTCGCAATATTGTACAGTATCGTCAAACCAAGACGCATTAAAAGATTTAGCATCTTTCCACATATACTGTATTTGCTGAGAATCCAATATTCCCTTTATCAGAGAATTATGAATAGTTTTCATGTGGCCTTTCCAATAGTCATCACTTTCTGACCACAATCCTTTAAACTCCATATGTGTTTCATTGAATGTGACTAGCCTATTAATATTGGAAAATACATTTACAACAGCCCATGGTGTTGGATAATTTTTCTTAAGAAGAAAGTTATTATACAATGCAAAATCAATACCTGCCGCAGGTACTCCTAAGTTGATAACAGGACGACCTGATAATTTTTCTAAGTAGTGACTTATAGTTTCGTCTTCAGCAACGCCAACTCCTGCTACCATTGAACATCCTATAATAACAATAGACTCTTTCCAATAGATATCAGCAAACTCTCTAGTTCGATATCCAAGAGAATTCACTTTATATTCAATCTTTTTAGTTCTATAATGCCATGTGTCTGGTTGACGGATCAAGTTTCTAGCTAGAGCAGCTTCATCATCTGTTCCAGAGAATCGATTGTTGCCAAGTGTTAACCAATTTACTTTAAACAGATTATCTTCGGAAAAGTAGCCTGGCATGTGCGATCTAGAGTTCATTTGTGTATATCCTTGATGTGCTTGTGCAATTCGCTAGCAAATAAGTCGTGAGCTTTTGCACTAGGGTGACAACATACTGTTATCCAATTATTTTCTGTTCCTACTCCATTAAAATCCCAGAACCCAACGTTAGTTATATTCTCTTGTTTTAAACACAGGTCTACAAATGTAGGACACTGTTGTGGAAGAAACATACTATCCCACGGCCATTGATCTACCATCATTTCTAAGTGTTTAACTTGATCTTTCGATACATCGGCCTTGTTAGAAATAAGAGTTTGATCCATATTACGTTCAAAGCCTTGTTTTAAAAATGCTTTGAAATAATCACGAGTATACGTTTTATCAAATGCTGGAGTTATCACAAGTTTAGCGTTATGTACTTTACACCAGTTGACTAATTCTTGGACATGCAATAACTGTTCTATTGCAGCTGATTTAGTAGAGTAAACTGCCTCTCCGTATCCTTGCCATAACATCCTACGAGGTGTATTCTCTAGTTGATCTTTCCAGTGAGGCCACATACAGTGAAACTGATTAAAATCATTAAATTGATCCGATACTAAATCGAACCTCTCTTGGCCGCTGGGAACATACAACACAATCAATTCTTCTATATCTCCCCAATTTAACTGCGGCCATGTATATAAACTTTTAATAGTTGCTCGATTGCCCCTACCTGCTCTACCTAGATTAATTGGGGTATATTCTCCTTCAAAATATTTTTTACAAAGAACATTCACAAATGCATTGTTGTGTTGCATGTCTGCCCAATTTATTTTATTATGTTCTATATACAGTTCAGGATATTGTTTTACAATACCAATCATATCGCTACGACTAAGATTAGGTTCCATAGGAACTCCTGTACGCTCCATGGTCCACTCTAACCTATCATATAATTCCTGATCAATTGCGCCTTGACCTTCGACAAACGAACACCCGAGACTTATAATAGCTTTCTTAGTTCTTTTTAAACTTTGATTTATTTCTTTAATTTGGTTGTAATGCATATTCTCGTACCTTTGAAACTGAGCTAGGCTGCTTTATTGAATTATTTTTTAAAACTTCAAAGTTGTAATCTAAGATAGCTCTCATCGATTCGAACCATTCTATTTTTTTACTGTGAGACATATTTTTTATTATTTGTATCTGTTTAATGATAGCGTCTAATCGTTCCCAAGAATCTAACTCGTCATATGATTCATCAATAACACCATCAAAAGTTTTATATCCTAGTTCTCGAATATATCTCAGACTATGTTTATTACCATATAATATAAAAGGGTGTCTAGCAGCGATCGGTTTAAATGTTTTCTCACTTATAAAGCATGTGCGTTCTGCAAAAGATGCTTCACTTACTATACTCACCCAAGAATTACGTGTTTCTATATGATACAAATCTCTTACAAACGAGTCGGCTGATGTGCCTTTGAAATCTTGTTTTAATGTATCATCCATATTAGATCTAGGAAACATAGGCAACAACTTAACCATTTGCTCGTAATCTTCATCAGTTATTAATTTTTCTTCATAGTATGAATTATTTTTAAAAAAACTATTCATACTATTAATACCATCTGAAAGTAAATTATTTTTCCATAATGCATGAAATAACCAGATCCTGTGAGGCCTTGCACGTTTTTGAAAACAATTATATGTTAATACGGTTGACTCATTAGCTGTCTTATACCGTATATGTTCACTGACTGTTGGCAATATCTTTAGTTGCTGTGTGACTGAATCATAGGTAAATCTTTCAAACTGTATATGGGGTATAACACACATACGTTCTGATGTATTATTACGTTTGCACCAATCTGCATATTGTGTTTCTACTGACAAGTTTCCAGTGACATATATTATCTGACTAATAGGAATTTTATAAACTGTACAACAGTAATGAAACCAATAAAATAACCATTCTTCGTGATACCCTTCGTGACTTTGATCTAAAAGTAAGTATGCTTTCTTTGACTGTAAATCAGTTAGTAGTTCTTGATCTATATAAAAGAATACACTATTTCTATTAGACGTCATATAATTTTTTTCTAGTTCTGCATGGCCTGCCCAATCCCAGGGCGAATGCGTCACTCCAGATGGAACAATATAACTTTTGTACTTTGTTCTGTTATTAAATGAATCAAATGTTGCAGGGTTTGAAAAACTATATCTTTTTGAAAAACTATGTCTTAAAGTTGATACAAGCGGACTAGCAGTAAATCGGTTGATTCCAGACGAATTAACATCATCACAATTAGAAAAATTTGTTAATTCTTTTTTATTTTGAAATAGAAAAATCATAGCATCTCACTTTTGCAGCTTTCAAAGAAATTTGCTAGTCTTGGAAAAGTCTTAGAGAAATCGGTATTACGGCGGCGGTCATGTTCAGTGAACCAATTAAAGAAGTCTAGTTTGCCTTCTTTAATCTTCTCTGGGGCATAGATAGCTGATTCCATGTATTTAACGACTCTTTCAAATTTAGCATACTCTAAGTCGTTGAATTTAAAGCGGTTTTTATCGTCTAAATTGGCTAGAATGAAGTCTAGGTGACTTTGCATGTATGGCATAAACTCCTCTTTAGGCAATATATTCATATCATATTGCAACGGTTCTTTTAGGAACGGTGTATCAAAGCGTACACGCTGCCATTTGCTTTGCGTAGATCCATTGTACTTCTCACGCCATTTTAAAATCTGTTCTAGCAGACTTTGAAAGTTTGTCACTGATAGTATGTTAAACGTTATCATGAATGTAATAGGTAGAGATGTTTTTGTTAGATATGTATCTAAATTCTGTTCCCATACATTCAAGTCTAGGCCAGTACGTATGTACTCTGCTGCTGGACCCCATGTATCAATGCTCGTGAAAACTTTAAAGTCTTTGATCTTTCCGTTCTTGACTAGATTGTTTACCTTTTCAACCAATCGTTCTACTAGTACTGGCTTAACTCCGAAATTAGTATTGATATTAAGTTCTAAGTTAGGCAGAGGATTCTGTTCAAGATCTTCTAATAGCTTCCATGTTGATTTTTGAAGCAACGGTTCGCCTCCGGTGATACGAAGGATGGTTAAAGTTTTCTTTACTTCGGGCCACCAACGCCACCAGGCATCAACATAAGGGTTGTTATCTTCTTCATAGATCTTAAACCAGTCAATGTCGTTGCGGTGATTCTTAACCATGTCGTAGGGGCCGTGATCTTTAATCTCTTTGTAGTACGAGCTGCTATGCTTAGGATGGCAGTACCCGCATTTAAAATTACATTCGTTGCCAAAGCTAACTTCAATGTATTGCGGGTTTATATTCTGATCCCAGTCACCGTCTCGAATTTGTTCAAATCTTTCTGGAGTATAAATTGTACTATTACGTTCCTTGCGATCACTAACGTAGCTATCGCCCATTGCTTCAATTTTCCAGCAGTAGTTGCAACCGGCGGGCTTACCACCGTTGAGCATTTCCAGTCGTTCAAGTTTTTTCTGTTCAGTATTATGTAGCGCACTAGGATC
>TARA_B110000503_G_scaffold142870_1_pt1 | contig 12383 bp, 10 predicted proteins | sample TARA_B110000503 | Tara Oceans TARA_B110000503 (sample SAMEA4397472) | marine metagenome | biome: Polar Biome; feature: [SRF] surface water layer (ENVO:00010504); material: water (ENVO:00002006), including particulate matter (ENVO:01000060) such as... | depth 5 m
AATAAACTTTCTATGAAAGAAATCTTCATTATCTAAAAAGTAAACTTGCATTTTAGTGTTCGGAATAGATGCCACTTTAATGGTAAGAGGGTTGTCGTTGTCGTCTATGGTAATATTCATACCAGAGAGGCGAACTACCTCGTGCAGCCTATTTCGTCTTTCATTAATTACACCAAAGCGAGGAACTAATATCCTTACTTCGTTGTCTTTTTCCTGAATTTTTTGAGGAAGATATCTAGCAATTTCGGCTAGTGGCGTGTCTCCATCCAAAAATGGTCTCATTTCTGAAGAGATAAATAGAATTTTTTTTCTTTCCTGTGTATTGTCCATAGAACGCGTTATTGTTATACAATTGCAAAGATACTGCCATTTAGAGCTATAAAAATAACGCAGCACTATTGTATTTTAACTATTTTTAACGTATATATATGCATATTATCAAATCAAAACACGACTTAGTTGCCTCCCTTTTGTCCTTACGAAGGAAGGATGAAAAGGTTACTATTGGTTTTATACCCACTATGGGCGCTCTTCATTCTGGCCATGCGTCTCTCATTGACGAAAGTGTGAGCGAAAACACCATAACCGTATGCAGCATTTTCGTAAACCCCACCCAATTTGGGGATAAATCGGACTTAGATAAGTATCCAAAGCCAATTGAAAAGGATATTGAAATTCTTATTAAACACAAATGCGATATCCTTTTTTTACCTGAATTTGAGGACGTTTATTCGGCCAACTGCATCCAGCAGAAATTTGAGCTCGGCGAATTGGAGTTCACAATAGAGGGGGCTAGTAGGCCTGGTCATTTTCAAGGGGTTTGCAATGTCGTACACCGGTTATTTGAAATAATAAAACCTGATTGGGCCTATTTTGGACAAAAAGATTATCAGCAAACTGCCATAATTAAATCACTTATCAAATTAACCCGTTCTGATGTAATACTGAAAATAGTGCCTACAAAACGAGAACCTAATGGATTAGCAATGAGCTCCAGGAACATACGCCTTTCTGAAACGGGAAGAAAGAATGCTGCTTTTATTTATAAGGCGCTTAGGGATATTCGATCCGACATAGAAACTAGATCTCTAACTGAACTAGTAGAACGTGCGAAGCAATTTATTAGCTCACAAAAGGGTGCGGATTTAGACTATTTACGTGTAGTAGATGCAGAAACATTACACGAAGTCACATCCTTAAAGCAGTCGGCAGACGTTGTAGTACTCGTAGCGGTAACGTATGAGGGAGTTAGACTAATTGACAACATTTTTTTAACCTGATTGCTTGCTAAGAAAAATAATTCCCTTATCTTTGCACCCCAATTAACGCGGGATGGAGCAGTGGTAGCTCGTCGGGCTCATAACCCGAAGGTCACAGGTTCGAGTCCTGTTCCCGCAACTAACCAACATAAGAGTCTCACTGAAAAGTGGGACTTTTTTTATGGTATCTTGACACGTTACACTTCACTTCTTTCAAGGCTGACGTCTGTTTTTCTTGTAATAAATCTACTAAAACTATCAGTAAGTTCAAAAAAATACAGGTTTTTTTAACTATTCATAACCAAAAAAAACGGGGTAAAGCTTTGCTTTACCCCGTTTTAGAAATTAAAATCTTATTATTTGTTTACTATGAATTTAGCAACACCTTCTTTTTCTGCGTTATGCAGTTTTAGAATGTAGCTTCCTTCTACAAGAGCAGAAAGGCTAAGGTTGTTGTTATATAGCGTTCCTTCAGCAACTTTAGATCCTAATAGGTTATAGACCTCATAGTTTTTCCAGTTCTCTGAACCAACAACCGTTAAATTGTTGCTTGCTGGGTTTGGATAAACTCTAGCTACAATACTTAGATCATTGATAGAAGAACGATCAACCCACTCTGTAATGTCTGCTAAACCTCTTGGGAAGATTTGGTATCCTTCATTGTAAGGAGCAGAAGCATCAAACTGACCACCAAGACCAACAATAGTCATTGTATCAAAAGAAACTGGCTGTCCAACTACGCCTGGGATGTCTTTGTCAATTCTGATTTGGAAGGTGTCTTTAGCTTCGTTAGTTAACCAAACGTTTCCATTATTTGGCCATACAGTTGTAGTGTCATTTGTAATCCAAACTTTTTCTAATCTGATAAAGTTAGACTCAGTTGCTTCAGATGGAGCAGCAACGTCCATTGGATCTTTCAATGTATTACCCGCCGAGTTTACTCTAATGCTGTCTGGGAAAAGCTCTAATAATCCATTATAGAAATCAATTTTACCTCTTACGGTAATCGCGTCACCTTCAGTAACTACATAGTCATTAACGTCTGCAAAATTATAGATATTGATGCCCGCAGTTGCATCGATTAAAGTGAATGATAGTCCAGCGTTTCCGTCTAAGTCCACACCATACACAATACCGGTAATCTCATAAAGCTCATCTTCATTTGTAGCTGCAAGATCAGCATCAAGCATAATAACATCTACAATGTCAGAAACGGTATACGTTGGGTTTTTGCTGAAGTACACGTTGTCGATATAAAGAGTAGCGCCTCCAACCGGAACGGCAGAGAAGATTATTTGCGATACGTTAGATTTTGCAGTTAATCCTGTAAAATCAGAAAGCATAATTTTATGGTTGTTCCATGATTCCAGCGTTTGGTTGTCAAAAGCAATTTCGTGCTCTTTGTCATCGCCACCACCGTATGCGTTGTCCGCACCAAAATCAACTAATTTAACTCTATACGTAGTTGCTTGTGGAGTCCATGCATCAAAAGTGAAATACTCCATAGCGCTTGCGTCTATTGAATTAGCACCAACCGCTTCAATACCAACAAAATCTAAATTGCTGTACTGCTTTACGTCGTTTGTTCCAATTTGAATTTCTGCAAGATTTGCTGCAGACCATGATGTTCTCCAGGTGTCCATAGTTACGTCTGTATAAACATTGCTAAATAAAGAGATTACATCTTTAGCTGCTGCAGTAGGATCTGTCGCTGCAGTGGTAGGAGCCGGTTCGCTGGTTTGATAAAAATAAATATTATCTAAAAAGACAGTTCCACTGTTTCCCTGAGGATCTACAAATTTAAACTGGAATAGGTCTGCCATAGATAAATTTTGAGAAGTATAATCCGCAAGATCAATATCGATAGAAGTCCACTCGCCAGCGCTAAGTGCGCTTGTTACTTTTTGTTCTCCAGTAGTTCTGCTTATAGGATAAATTTCAAGGTTAGATAGATCTGCAGTCCATACATCTAAGTGCAGGAACTGCATTGAAGAAGCGTCTACATCTGATCCAAACTCAACACCTTGGTAGTTTAAATTATTATACTTAATCATGCTATCTGATCCAATTTCAAAAACGCTATAGCCAGTGCTTTGTCCCCAGTTTGGATAAAAGTTTGTTCCTGAAACATTGTTATACGTTTCACTGTAGATAGAGATAACTTTAGCAGCATCTACTGTTGGGTCTGTTGCTGCAGACGCAGGCTCTGTAGCTGGGCCACAAGTAGAGCTGTGCGCTCCTGCATAAGACCACTCGTCTTTTGCATACACATCCCACTCTGTAGCTCCTACAGTCCAATCTAATTGACCTTGATCTACACTAAACTTTCTAACTAAGGTATAGTCTAGTGTGCTGCCTGAACCTACGGCCCAATTAGTTCCTGGATCTACCCAACGAACACCTATTACGTCGATAGTATCCGTTCCGTTTAAAAGACAAACTCCATCGTCGCCATTAAAGTGAGAAACACTGGGGTACGATAATGCTGTGTCTGCAACTGCTAAAATACTAGCATTTGATTGATTTGTGCAAATCATAAAAACCTCGCCGATTTCAAGCGTACCGTATAATTGGAACGTTTTGTTGTTGCTGGCGTTTGAACCGCCATTGTTAATCATAAATACAGAATAAGTACTTAAATCAACAGCCGCGCTTGTCGGGTTGTAAATCTCCAAATACTTGTTGTTTGAAGAACCTTCTGAATACTCACTGAAATATAACTCCGTGCATTGCGCAGATGCCGCAACACTCAAAATTACCAGTGAAAATAAGATGTAAATTTTTTTCATTTTTTTGTTTTTTTGTTTAATACTATTGCGAAAATAATAATCTTAAGTAAAGGTTCGGCAACCCGTTCTTTAAATATTGAAGAAATTATACTATAATTAACCAAATGAAACGACTTTTTTTACTTTTAATCACAGCTCTTTTTGGCATCTATATTTACTCCTGTTTAACCGCAGCCACGCCATTTTCAGATCAAACAGAATATCTACAAACAGCAAGTAACCTGCTAAATAACAACTTATTATATTCTGCGGAAACAGCAGAAGTTAATGACTATCGAAGATTTGCAAAAAGGCCTTTAGGGCTTCCTGTTTATATACTATTACAGCATCAAAACGTACACTTAATTCGGGTTTCACAGGCCATAATTATCTTATTGTTATTTTTTGTAGGCCTTCTCTTTTTGCGTCGATTTACGTCCAAACGAAGGAGTTTTGTTCTTTTTGGGCTTTTTTACAGTCTAAATTTGGCTTTTTTGATTCACAGTTCGTTTGTTTTTGCCGACCTTCTTCTCTCTGGAGTTATAACTGTCGCCGTTTTTCTGTTTTATGACACTCGAAACAGCCTCAAAAACAGGTTGATTTGGCTGAGTTTTCTTTGGGCTGTTGCGTTGGCCATAAAACCCGTGATTCTACCTTCTTTAGTGTTTATTCCATTTATTGTGATTTACTATATTCTAAAACATAAACTGTTTTATTGGCAATTACTATTGCCTCTTTTCATTTTCTTAATTACTTCTAGTCTTAATTACCGAAATACCGGATGCTTTGAGTATAGCTCTATGACCACCGTTAATTTGGTACAATACAATGCTAGACTAACTATTGCCGATGCTTTTGGTTACGATTCTGCTATTGCTTTTTCTAACAATAAAGCATTTAGCGTCCCTCGCTCCAAAGATGAGTATGGCGCGTATAAAGAGGAAGCAAATGAGGTTTGTAAAAACACCATCCAAAATAACTTATTCTCTTATTTTAAAATCCATACTCTTGGATCTATTAAGATGATAGTTGATCCGGGAAGGTTTGAAGTTTACAGCTTTTTTGGTTTACCCACAGAGAACGATAGTTTAACAGAGCAATTCTTGGGTGGTCGTTATCTTCAAGCAATAAATCACCTAAAGGATGGAGGGTGGATAGTTGTTTTATTTCTTGTTTTACTTGGGCTTAGCCTACTCAAGGTTGCTGGCTTTTTGTTTAGCATTACGACTATCCGAAAAACGTGGCCTTTATTTATTATTGTCGGTTATTTTATGGCAATTACTGGGCCTGTTGGTGCGGCACGATTATTCTTGCCTACGTCTGTTATATTTTTAATAATCAGTGTTTTGGGGTTAGAAAAAATCCTATATTTTTTCCAAAAACGTCCTAAACGATAATACGTTTTCTCCAAATTTTTCTTTGGTCTTTTCCCTTAATCTAGATGCGTGTTTTTCGTTATACTCCTCAAATTTTGACCAAGAATCTAATTTATATTGTACCGCATAAGAGTTGTGTGTTCGCTCAGTTGGATCCTCAATTATTTTAAAAACATGGTTTTCTAAAAACAGGTTGGTTCGCATTACTTCAGGTATATGGATTTCTTTTAGCCATATTAAAACCTCTTGTTCTATTTCTGGGCGAATACTAAGTGTCACGTTATATATTATCATTATGATCTGGGATGAAATTGTTCTATTACTGATTTGAGATACGATTTGTCAAGATGCGTGTAAATTTCGGTGGTGGTTATGCTTTCGTGACCTAACATTTGTTGGATCGCTCTAAGGTCGGCTCCTGCTTCAACCAGAACGGTTGCAAAAGAATGACGCAAGGTATGTGGGCTTATGTTCTTATTTATTTTTGCCTTTGCAGCAAGGTCTTTTAATACTTTAAACACCGTAATTCTGCTCAAAGCCGCCCCTTTCTGATTCAGAATTAATTGGTTGTTCACTTTTTTAGTGGCCACGTGATTTCGATAGTGGCTCATGTAGTAACCTATCTGTGTAATTGTTTTAGCCCCCACGGGAACGAGTCTTTCTTTATCTCCTTTGCCAAGTATCTTAATAAAGCCTTCATCTAAATACAAATCGCTTATAGATAGAGATGTTAACTCCGACACCCGGAGACCGCTTCCGTACATAAGCATAATTATGGTTTTATCTCTCTCCCCAGAAATTTTGGAAAAATCAATACGCGACATCATGCTTTCTATTTCTATATGTGAAAGCACTTCAGGAAGTTTTTTGGGTAATTTGGGTGTTAAAATAGTTTGAAGTGGGTTGTGTTTTATAATTTCTGTAATAACCAGGTTTTTATAAAACGATTTTAAACCAGAGATAATGCGGGCAACGCTTCTTGGGTTTAAGCCTATGTCGCTCAAAAAAATCAAAAAATCGTTTATGTCTTGCGAATTGACTTCCGCTAAGTTTTTGTTTGGCATAAAGCTGACCAGCTTTTGAATATCCGTTAAATAAGCGCTGGCCGTGTTTTCACTAAGGGATCTATCTATTGAAAGTGTGGCGATAAACTCCTCAATTAGTTCGGCGTTTTCTACTTCAACTTGATCTCTCGACACTGAATCACCTCTTGATTAGCTCCGTCGTTATAGTTAATCATTATAACAATACTGGCGTTTTCTTGTACAACATACTTCGGTATAACTAGATTCCACTCTTGGTCTATAGCAACTCCTCTTTCGGCAGAAGTAAAGCCGTTAGTTAGAAGCGGTAGTCCGTTATAGGGTGTATACGCCTCTCTAAGTACGTGCTTGTGTTTATAGGAGTAGGATGTACTATCTACAAAGTACTGAGGATACTTTATGTTATCTTCAATTAAAAAAATCGTCACATAAGGTACGGATTCTGCATCTCCAACGAACAAAGCTCTACTTCTTAGTTTGGCAGTACTGTCGTTAATGAAACTTAAATTCGTTTCTAGATTAACTATTGCTTTTAGGTATTTTAGACTGTTTGCATGATTCAGCCATGTATTATAATCTACATTTATTTTGCCGTCTAAAATCTTCCTATTTAATCCCCCTCCCGGAAGCGTCCCCCCAACCATATAGATGTTTTGAGCAATTAGTTGGCTAAGTTCAGAGGTTAGTCGTGCTTGATAAAACAAATCTTCATAGGGAGAAATATACGTTGTTAAACTTTTAGGTGTAGTTGGATAAACGCCAACTATGACAACTCCGCCAGCAGTTGAGTTGTCTTTAATATCTGCGGCTATTTGGGCAGCGTTTGGACAGCCCGTGCACCTTACCCCTGTAACATCTTCAATTAGTAAGACTCTGTTGTCCGCAGACGGAAGCTGGCTAAGGGGAACTCTCATTGTTGTGTCGTAAACCAAACCTTTAACCAGTTCCATATTAACAGGAGGGAGGCTTTCTTGGCAACCCACCACAACATAAATTACCGCCGCAAGCAAAAAACATTTCTTCATAACTTCAAATTTACTTTTTTGTTCTTAAATAAACGTCTAGCCCTTTTAGTTCTTTTTCTGTTAGTTCTCTCCACATTCCTTTTTGTATTCCTTTTTTATCAAACGTATGAAACATTACTCTGTCTAGTTTGATTACTTCGTTGTTAATAGCCTCAAACATTCTTCGAATAACTCTATTCTTACCTGAGTGTATTTCGATACCATATCTAAACTCATTATCCTCATGTAGTTCTACAATTTTATCAAAACTGCAGATACCGTCTTCTAGCTCTATTCCAGAAACCAGTTTATCTAATTCAAATTGCGTCAATCTGGTAGCAATTTTAGCCTTGTAGATTTTCTTAATTTTTTTTGTTGGGTGTAATAAGTTTTGGGTTAGCACCCCATCGTTAGTCATCAAAATAACTCCTGTCGTGTTTCGGTCTAATCTGCCTACGGGATATAGGTGCTGATATTTAGCAGGCAACAAGTCAACTATAGCGTTACGTCCCTTTTCGTCTTTTGTGGTACAAATGACGTTTCTAGGTTTATTAATTAAAATATAGAAACGTTCACCTGTTGACAGCAAATTGCCGTCTACAACAACCTTATCGTTTAGTGTAACTTTGGTTCCTAGTTCAGTGTTTACCTTTCCATTTACCTTAACCCGACCCTCCTCTATTAGTTTGTCCGCAGCTCTTCTGCTGCACAATCCGGTATTGGCAATATACTTATTGAGTCTCAATTCATTTGACACATTATCGTCTGTTTCTTTTCTTTCTGACTCTCTTTCTTTCATACGTGATTGTTTATCGTAATTTTTGCAAAATAATAGCGTTATCCACGACAATAGCTAACAATTGAAATTAATATCTACCATATTGCTTTTTATAACGATACAATCGTTTGCTGTTAAGGGCGCTCCTCAAATATTGCGTGCATGCATAAACTCCCAAGATTCAATAATTACCGTTTCTTGGAAACCTCCCGGTGACGCATGTGCCTCATTTACCCACTACAGCATATTTGCAAGTTACAACGGAGGCGCATTTACTAAAATTACATCCATACCCATTTTGTCCGTCTCCGAATATCCACACAAAATAAATAACAGCAGCACAAAGTGGTCGTACTATATTCGAGTGTACTCGCTTTGTGACGGCTTAGATAGCTCACAGTCAGCTACTTTAGATGTCGACATTCTGCGACCACAAGAAATCCAAATTGACTCTGTTAGCTACGAATTAACAACACAAAACATAGTCGCCGGATGGTCGCCAAACCCCTCAACAGATACTAAGCTATATAAAATATACGACTTCTCGTCCGGAAATGGTGATTCTATTGGGGTTACGGGTTTGACATCTTTTACCGTTTCCACAAATCCTGCGTCTGGGTTTCCGGTTGTTATAGCTAGTCTAGATAGCTGTAACCTTTCTTCGATCTTGTCTTTGCCTCATACGCCGGCACGGTTGTCCGGATCTGTTGACAGTTGCAAAAAACAAATAACCTTAAGTTGGTCGCTTTATAAGGGGTGGAACACGATAGACAGTCAACTATTGTTTGTTTCTATCAACAGCGCCCCGTTTGTTCGTTATTCAATGATGTCTGGAACCTCTACTTATTTTACATACAACAACTTAGCGCTAGGAGATCAGCTGACTTTCCTTGTTCGTTCGTATACTAAATCGGGTGCGGTTACTTCCAGCTCCAATCGGTTACTGTTTATTACTAGGAAGCCAAAACCTCCACAAAACCTCTACTTATCCAATGTTAACGTCAACGATCAATCCATAGAAGTTAGCTTTAAGGTCACAGACCTCAACGACGCATGGAACATGACAGTTCGGAAAGGAACAAACCCCGCGTCGCTAACATCCGCGTTTTCGATCAAGACCGTTGCTAATGTTGTTGATTTTATGTACGTTGACGCTAACGTAAAAGTTAGCGAAACACAATATTACTATCAGATTGAAACACAAGACCGTTGCAGTTCGGTGCTTTCTTTATCCAACATTTCATCCAACATGCTCCTTCAAATTGATGATCAACTGCACCACAACCCCTATAGCGGTTGGGCGCAAGGCGCAAAAAGTTATGAATTGCAGCGCAGTTTCGATAACGGTTCCACGTGGAACACCATTCAGATTTCCAACCAAGAATTTAACGCAGCAGAATTTAGTGACTCGTCGGGATGTTTTAGGGTATTAGCCGACGAAGAGCCAAACACAACATTTGCCACGTCAGCAATCAGCATATCTAACAAGGCGTGCAATATAGACCATATGACTTCGTATGTGGTAACGGGCGTAAACCCTCTGGGGGGCAATAACCGATTCATCGTCATGGGCAAAGGGATAGATAACCAAAACTCTTACTATCGTGTTTATAACCGCTGGGGAGAGTTGTTAGTGCAAAAAACAACCAACGAGCCTTGGGATCTTACTTATAAAGGTGAAACAATACCCTCCGGCAGCTATATATATATTATCAATTTATACGGTTTGGGTGGTGAGAAAAGAACAGAGAAAGGAACACTGAATGTTATTCAATAAAATAGAGATCGACACCGTATATTCTGAGGTGATCGACATGATGAACACTGCTGGGCTAGAAAATGTATTTGATGCACTACAAATTAGCAAGCCAGTAATTTACTTTTTTGTGTCCGATGACGAATTATTAGAGGTCAACATAGATGTGCTCAACCACGACTACTATACCGACATCATTACGTTTGACTACGGTGACGACAGCGATATAGAACAACACGAAATACTCATAAGCTGGGATAGGATAAAGGAAAACGCCACCACACACCTACAGACCAATCATCAGGAGCTGCACCGAGTTTGTATCCACGGATTGCTTCATTTAGCGGGATACGACGACAAAACAGATGAGGAAAAGCAAAAAATGAGAGGGCTCGAGACACAGTTTTTAGATTTGCACTGTTCCACGTGAAACATAATATGTATGATGTAATTGTTGTTGGTGCCGGTCACGCGGGTTGTGAGGCGGCCCATGTTGCTGGTAAGCTAGGCTCAAAGGTGCTCATGATCACAATGAACATGGAAACGATAGCTAAAATGTCATGCAACCCGGCAATGGGTGGTGTGGCTAAGGGTCAAATTATACGCGAAATAGATGCGCTTGGCGGGATGTCCGCTATTGTATCCGATTATAGTATGATGCAGTTTAGAATGCTAAACACATCAAAGGGTCCTGCAATGTGGAGTCCCAGATCTCAAAACGACCGCACAATGTTTTCCTTAAAGTGGAGAGAGATTCTTGAACAAAATTCAAACATAGATTTTATTCAAGACTCTGTTAATCAAATACTTATAGAGAATTCGCGTGCTGTGGGTGTTGAAACGAGTTCAGGCATAAAAATTACCGGGAAATCTGTGGTTTTAACCAGCGGTACTTTTATGAATGGTATCATTCACATTGGAAACCAAAAAACCACCGGAGGAAGAATGGGAGACAGGGCTTCTTATGGAATAACTGAACAACTTCTTGCGCTGGGTCTAGATAGCGGCAGAATGAAAACGGGCACTCCGCCAAGAGTTGACGGGAGAAGTATAAACTACGCTATCCTTGAAGAACAGCCCGGCGACATAGACCCTAAGTGCTTCTCTTTTCGAAAGCCAACTAGGATTACCAAACAACACAGTTGTCATATAACCTATACAAACGAAAAGGTTCACGACATATTAAGATCTGGTTTCAACGACTCTCCCCTTTTTAATGGCTCAATTCAAGGAATTGGACCGCGCTACTGTCCATCCGTAGAAGATAAAGTAAATCGTTTTGCCGAACGAACGCGACATCAAATATTTGTAGAACCCGAGGGTTGGAATACCTGCGAAACGTATATCAACGGATTTAGCACGTCGTTACCCCAAAACATTCAATATCAAGCCCTTAGAGCCATTAAGGGGTTCGAAAATGCCAAAATTTTTAGACCCGGATATGCAATCGAGTACGACTTTTTTTATCCTACACAACTCTCCTTAAACCTCGAAACTAAGGATATTAAAAACCTCTTCTTCGCGGGACAAATTAATGGCACTACGGGCTACGAAGAGGCTGCGTGCCAAGGGTTAATGGCAGGAATTAATGCTCATCAGAAGACAAATGATAAAGAGCCACTTATTTTAAGCAGAAGCGAGGCTTATATTGGGGTTCTTATTGACGACCTTGTTAACAAAGGTACTAACGAACCGTATCGAATGTTTACCAGCAGAGCAGAGTACAGAATACTGCTTAGACAAGATAATGCTGACCTAAGATTGATGAAAAAAGGATTCGATATCGGAACTATTACTCAAGAAGAAATAGACAAGCTGCAGACTAAGGAAAAAAACATTACAGCCCTTTCTAAGCTCATAAAAACAAAAACTATTACACCAAGCGAGGCAAACCCAGTGCTTGTTAGATATAATACCGCTGAAATACCTCAAAACTATCTTATTGATAAGATTCTCTCTAGACCCCAAATAACCCACCAACACCTTTTAGAAATAGACTCAGTACGTTCTCTATTTGAGCCTTTTAGTCACGACGAAATAGAACAGGTTGAAATACTACTTAAATATGATAGCTACATAAAGAGCGAAAAAGAAAACGTAGAAAAGCTTTTACGTTTAGAACACTACAAACTAGAGACTACCTTTGATTATAATGCCATAGAGTCTCTTTCTTTAGAGTCACGCGATAAGCTTAATAAAATCAAACCTACTAGCGTTGGTCAGGCGTCAAGAATAAGCGGTGTTAGTCCGGCAGATATTTCTGTATTGCTCGTACATTTTGGAAGATGAGAAAGCTTTACATTTTTTTAAGTTGCTTGTTGTTTTCATGTGCCTCTATACAAACTTTAACCGGGGGGGAGAAAGACTTAGCGCCTCCTAAGATTATTAAAACGTCGATA
>TARA_B110000503_G_scaffold12539_1_pt1 | contig 12350 bp, 12 predicted proteins | sample TARA_B110000503 | Tara Oceans TARA_B110000503 (sample SAMEA4397472) | marine metagenome | biome: Polar Biome; feature: [SRF] surface water layer (ENVO:00010504); material: water (ENVO:00002006), including particulate matter (ENVO:01000060) such as... | depth 5 m
AATTTGTCATTAAGTGGCTCTAATTATTTAAAAGCTTGTTCGGGCCTAGATGCGCTATGTCAATCAATAGAATCGCATTGGTCGGTAAATTCAACTAAAGTGAGCAGAGGTTTTAGCCTTCAGGCTATGGATAAATTAATTAATAATTTAAAGGAATTTATTTTGTCACCGTCTGTGAACAGTATTAATGAAGTTGCGTTAGCCTCGAATTTAGCAGGGAGAGCTATAAATATTTCTAAAACAACGGCCGCACATGCATTATCATATTCTATAACTTCAAATTACGGAATACCTCATGGTCATGCTGTAGCGTTTGGAATGCCTTATTTTATTAAATACAATTCTGATTTTTCTCTAAAAAATTTGAATCAAGGTATTAGTGAGAGAGATTTAAAAAATAGATTTTTGGAGATTTTTAATTGTTTTGCAGTTAGTGATGCGAAGCAATGCTCTGACGTATTTACGGACTTGGTTCGGGACATAGGAATAAATATGAGCAAATTGAAAAATGAGATAAGTAAAACCGAACTGAAGGGAATAATTGATGATTTAAATGAGGAGCGCGCTAAAAATAACCCGCGAAAAGTAAATAAAAATCATATAATGGATAATTTTCTTGAAGGCTAAACAAATTATTTTAGCAATGGTGCTCCTGCCTTTCTGGCATGTCTCTGCCTTTTTTCCGCGAAAAAGAAATACGGTAGTTTTTGGAGCTTGGTTCGGTGAGAAATACTCTGATAATGCAATGTATTTGTTCGAGTATGCTTGCCGAATGAGGGAGCTGGATTGCGTTTGGCTTACGCACAAGAAATCAATAGTAACTCATCTTAGAGCACGCAATGAAAAAGTGTATTATATATGGAGTTTAAAAGGTATTTGGTACTCATTGATATCTGGAATAGTTGTAATTAGTTCAGGGAAAGGAGATGTAAACCAATATTTTATTAATGGTGCTAAAATAATCAATCTTTGGCATGGTGCACCAATGAAAAAAATAGGAAAATCTAATAACCTTTTAGTTTCTGAATCTAAGGAAAATATTAGAAAATATTGTCTGCCAAACATCTATGAATATAATATAGATTTTATTGTAAGCACAAGTAAAGAATTTGATAGTTTACTAATGAATGCATTTGACTTATTGCCATCGCAAATAATTAAATCAGGGTACCCTAGGAATGATGTTTTTTTTAAAAATATAACTGTTCAAAACGAAGACTTAATCAAAGTTGCATATTTGCCAACGTTTAGAGACAAAGAATCTAATTATAATTTGTTTGAGCCTTTTGGTTTTCAGACGTGTAAGTTTGATAATTTCTTAAGGAGCAATAATGTTGAATTGCATATTGGAACGCATTTTGCATCGGATTTTCAGACGATGGTGAATGACTGTGATCATAGAATTAAGCTCATACCAAGTGATGAATTCTTTAATATTAATGAGTACCTATTGAATATTGATGTCTTAATCACGGATTACTCGGGTGCATATTTTGATTTTCTGCTGTCCAATAAGCCGATAATTTTAGCGCCATTCGACTTAGATTTTTATAATCGCAATTGCAGAGAATTATCTTTTGAATATTTTGGCTTGGAATGTTTTGGTTTCGCTGTAAATTGGGGAGAAGTAATGATGCTGATTGAGAAAATTCGTTTAGTTGGAGTGGCTAGTGAGAATGTCAAAAAAAAAGTAAAACTAAACGATTATCATCGAGGAGAAAGTACAAAAGCGTTGTATGACATTATTAAAAAAATATCAAATAAAAATACATGAAAAAATTAATTGTAGATATAGATAATACTATATGTAAAACCCAAAATGGTGACTATAAAAACGCGGTAGTCATCGAGCCAGTTCTGTTGAAGTTGATTGAATACAAAAAAAATGGCTTTCAAATTGTTCTCCATACTAGCAGGAATATGCGAACCCATGGTAATAATATAGGTAAAATTAACCTTCATACAATTCCAGTATTGGTTGAATGGATTAATGCGAATGACATACCTTGTGACGAGTTGCATGTTGGTAAGCCTTGGTGTGGATTTGAGGGTTTCTATATTGACGACAAAAGCATTAGACCTTCTGAGTTTATTTCGAAGGATTATGACGAGATTAAAAGACTAATTAGATAATGATTGCATTTATTCTGTCCAGTAAGCAAATCGCGGATGAGTTGACAATTGATTTTGGAGACATTTCACCATCATACCTGCCTTTAGCAAACGATTACTTATTAAATTTTCAGGTTAGAGAGCTGAAACGGTTTTGTACGGATGTTTATATATCTAAAAGAAAGATAGATAAGCCTTTTAATAACAAGCCTGATGTTACGGACTTTATTGTTGAAGATGGCTTAAGTTTAATAGACGTAATATTGCAGATAATGAATACCTTTAAAGGAGACGATATTATGTTTCTATATGGTGACACACTTGTAAAATATCCTGAGTTTTCACTTGCACATAAGGCGGTTCTGTTTTCTGTGGGGAAAGTAAAAATACCGTATCCTAATTGGCATATATTACCAGATAATTCTATTATGTGTGGTTCTTTTTTTGTGAGTAAAGAACTTTGTGAAATAATTTTGTTAGAAAAAATTACGTGTTTAAACTCGTTAATTGATATTTTAATCAGGCATGGTAAATTACATAAATTGAATGAGGAGAATTGGTTTGACTTTGGGAATTTTCATACGTATTATAATTCAAAGAAAAATTTTTTAGAGACAAGATCATTTAATGAAATTAAGGTTACCTCAAAGGAATTCATTGAGAAGTCAAGTGAAGATATTGGTAAAATGGTTTATGAATATACGTGGCTTAAATCTTCAAGTAAATTATTCCCTGAATTAACACCAACGGTTCGAAACCTGAATATTAAAGAATCGAAAATTGCCTCTTACGAAATAGAATATTATAATATCCCAAGTTTAGCGGACATTTTTGTTTCGGGTAACCATACTAGAGATATCAAACGTAAAATCATTAAACATCTTGTAGAAACTATTGTTTGGATTCAAAATAATTCTTTGAAAAAAGAGCAAAGTAATAATTTTATCATTGAGAAGCTTGAATCACGAGAAACTGATATCTTAAAATTTGCAAATGAATTTTCATGTAAATTAGAAATAGCAGGATTGATAGAAAAAAATAAATTGTTTTTTGAAAATCAAAATTTTGTTGAAACTATAATGCATGGTGATTATTGTTTCAGCAATATTTTGTACGATAGAAGGACGGAATCAATTAAATTGATTGATCCCAGAGGCTATTTAAGTAAAACGGAAGGCTATAGTTTTTATGGACCATATGTTTATGATTATTTTAAGTTGGCTCATAGTTTTATCGGAGGTTATGACAATATAATAAGCGGTGAATCATCGGAATCTATAAGTATTCATAGGATTAAAGAAAATTTGCTTTTTTTCAGTAAGGAGACGTCTTTGTCTGAGGATCTGCTGGTACACGGTATGATTAACCTGTTCCTCACTATGGTTCCGTTGCACGAGCACAATAGTTTTCGTCAGAAAAACTTCTTGAATATCTCCGTAATATTAGATTCATTATTATGAGAACTATAGTTATTCCGTTAGCGGGCAATTCATCTAGGTTTTTTGATTCTGGATATACTAAGGTTAAGTATAAATTACCACTGTTTAATACGAAACCTATTTTATGGCATATATTGAGTCATATAAATAGGGAGTTTAAGTTAGTAATTGTTTCAAATAGTAAGTTTGATGATAAAAGTTGGTTGAATAATCTTTTGTCAACTTTAGGGTTTAAGTATTTTGAAGTAGTTGAAGTGTCTGAGACTGATGGACAGTTAACTACGGTTAAGCTAGGTATTCTAAACTCAAAAATCATAGATAATTATGACGAGTTAATCGTCTATAATGGCGATACCATTAGGCACATTCCGTTTGACTTGGATTTTCAGGAAAGCGATGGGCTAATTGAAGTGTTTAATCAAGATGGTGACCATTGGAGTTTTACTGACCAAATAGGAGATGTGGGTGAAGTGTCTGAAAAAAGACGAATTAGCAATTTTTGTTCTACAGGTTTATACGGTTTTAAAACTATAAATCTCTTCTTAAAATATTCAGATAAGGTGAATGTGATAAATAACGAGAAGTTTATAGCACCAATGTATAATGAATTAATTAGAGAAAATTTAAAAGTGACCTCTTTCTTAAGTCATTGGAGTAATTTTACCCTTTGTGGCACACCTGAGGATTACGAATTGAATAAAGAACTTTGTAAATAATTATGGAGATTGTTTTAGTAAAGCTGTGTTTGAATTCTTTTACAAAGAATGATTAAAAAAAGTCTAGTAGGTTTTTTACTACAAGGTTTAGGGTCGGTCTTAGCCTTCGTAGTGCAGTTCTATCTTGCGAAAGAATTTGGCGCAACTGAGTATGGGAGGTTTAATTATTATTTCGGAATTATTGGCTTTACTTCAATTTTTCTAATCTATGGTTTTCAATATTCAGTATCGAAATATAAGGATACTGTTAATATTCAGGCGGAAACGTTAAATTCATTTTCTCTGCTTTGTATAGTCGTTATTCCTGTTGCATCGGTCGTTTTTTATCTAAATAATTTTAGCTTAATTTTGATTATGTTCCTTGTTATAGGAACCATCTCTTTTTCACTTTTAGAAATATTCCGTATTTTATATACAACACGTTTTGAGTCTAATAAGGCGATATTTTTGAAAACGTGGCTGTTTAATTGCTTATTTTTGATCGTAGCATTGATATTAAATTCTCAATTGGAGTTCAAAGAAAATCTATTATTAGCTCTGGTAATTTCATGTTCAATAATTTCGATCCCTCTTTTTGTAATAAATGTAAGGCATGTTTATATATCGCTTGATTTTATAAAGAAATCAGCTCCGTTTTTTTTAATTCAGTTATTTTATACCTCACATATATATTTAGCAAAGATTATTCCTTCTATATTTTATGGATATGAATTAATTGCGGGTATATCAGTAGCAATATTGGTGTCTAGGGTTATTGCTTTGATAGGCAGTACATCATCATTTATTTTGATGCCATACTTCTCGGATCTGTTTAGAATAAATAAAGTAGATGAGGTTAAAGTCATTTATAAAGAAATTAGAGTTATTAATACTTCTTTGACTTTCCCGATATTGGCATGTATATTAATTTATTCAGAGAAAATTTTAGCATACATCAGTGACGACTATATGCAGTATAGTTTAATTTTGATTGTTATTTCTATTGGAGCAATTTTTCCAATTATCTTCGGACCTAATGGTACGGTAATTTTAATGACAAAAAGTTTTAAGAAAGAGATTAATTCTGGATTAATATTAATCTCCACTTTTCTATTATTTTCTTTACTGTTTGGTTCATTGAATATTCTTGTAGTTCCATTAGCTTTTGCGTCAGCAGAAATTCTGGCATCCTTGTATAAAGTTTTAGTTGTGAAGAAAATATTGGGTTTTTCTTTTGATTATAAGTACTATTTGAAACTGTTATTTTTGCTTACTGTAAATTTATTGTTGTGCTATTCAGTAGCACATATGGAATCAAACCTCTTGTCTTATTTGCTAAGTGGGTTAGTACTATTCGTGTCGATAGCTGTGAATATGGTTGTCTTAAGTGATAGGAAGAATATTAATAAATATCGAACTGCAGTATATGATTTCCGCAATAGTTTTAAATTATAAGACGCCTAAGGCTACATTGAAATGCGTTGAGTCGTTAATGGATCAACGGTATATATCAAATGTTATTGTTGTGAACAACGGTATAAAGGATAATACTCTTGACGAATGTCAAATAGGCGACGACGGTACCAGCGTTTTTATTGTTCATACTGGTGCTAATCTAGGTTATGCTCGGGGGAATAATTACGGTGTGAGTTATGTTTTGAGAGAAAAAATTAGCCATGATTATTTGTTAGTAGTTAATAGTGATATAATCGTCCCAAGTGAATTTTCTTTTGCTCCTCTTATTGACAAAATTTCCAAAAACCCGTCAATTGCTATCATTTCACCAACAATAATAGATTTAAACACTAAGAAAAGTCAAGGGCCATACTTTAAGGAGTATATACTGTTTAGTTTAATTGAGACTCTTATTCCCATCGTCTTTATTTTTAGAAAACAAATTGAGAAATATCTTAATAAACATTCGAGATTTGTTTATCGTACGATGGGATCGTTCTTGTTAATAGATACAGTCATATTTGAGAACATAGGGTTTTTTGACGAAAACACATTTTTGGGATCTGAGGAGGAGATTTTAGCCGAAAAATTAAAACTCATTAATAAGAAATTTTATTTTTTGGCTGATGAGTATGTTTTACATGATCATGGACATTCCAGGAAAAACGAAAGTTCGTTCTTTGTTAAGAAAGCGTTCCTTGATTCTAAATTATATTACTTTAAAACATTCCGTAGGTCAAATTATATTTTGATATCGGTAATACACTTCACAGAAAGACTTAGAATTTTCATGAACAAATTGAGATGGTAGACATACTAATTCCCACGTATAATCGAGCGCATACAATTTTAGAATCAATTGATTCCGCTTTAAATCAAGTGAACGTTAAGGTTAATGTTCACGTAATAGATAATAACTCTTCTGACGACACTCTATTGTTGATAAAAAGAAATTACAGTAAACAGAAAAACCTCTTTTTACACGAGTTTGATGATACTGTCCCAATGTATATGAATTGGAATAGATGCCTACCATATATTAAGTCGAAGTATTTTAAATTCCTTTTTTCGGATGATTTATTATCTGCAGACTTCTGCTTTGAATGTTTAAAAGTTTTAGAAGAGAATGATACGGTAGATTTAATTGCTACTGATTTGAATTATTTTGAGGATAATATAAATTATGTAGGGAAAATTAGGAAATACAATAAAAATGGGCTTTACAATGGCAAAAAAATTATATTTAGATCGCTTTTAACCAGAAATAATATATCCGCTCCATCCAATTCATTAATTAGGTCTTTACGTCTAAATAGCACTAATTTTACTAGTAATAGAGTAGCTACAGATTGGATATTTTTTGCGGATATCTTGTATAATAATTCAGGTAATTTAAATTATTGTTATTTGGAAAAACCATTAGCCTATTTTAGAACTAGTGGATTGACTGAGACCAATGAATTGAAAATTTCAGCAGATTGGATAATTTTGAATTACGAAGCTCGTCGGAAAATGAGTATGATCTTTAGTAATTACCAGCGATGGTTAATCCGTATTTTATCTCTCAGTTATTGCTCAATTGTTTTGGTTTTTATAAGGAAAAAGTCATCTACAGAATATTCGAAGGCAAGGGATTATTTGCGTAATCAATCTTTATGGTTTCCTATATTGTTTTTATTAATCTCCCTTCTTATGAGAATTGATAGAGTGGAGAAAATGTTATGGTCGAAATGAATATATTATACAAATACTATTTGTATTTTATTTTGATTATTCCCTTTGGTTTGATTAAAGCATCTTCGATATACAATATTACCACGCCATCGTTCATTGCTTATGACTATTTAGATTACCATCTGTCATTGTTACTATTGCCGTTTGCTTTAATTTTTTTTCGAAAAAGAGAGGGTGGACTTAATGTGACTTGGTCCAACATGCTTATGTATGTTGCTCTACTATTCTTGGTTTTGAGAAATATTTATATTATAAATTTTGGTGATTTAGAACTTGTGTTTGCGTTTGATTTAATCTTACCGATGCTGTTTGGTTTTGCATTATATAGGACATTTAATTATTTGTTCAGTATTGGTCATTTCAACGAATTTTTGAATTGTATTGTGTTTTTTCATTTTGTTGGAATTTTAGCCAGCTTAATTTTTGGTCTAAATAAAATTGATTTTAGGTTTAATGCCCAGAATTTAGATGTAGGTAGTACTGGTATGATCTTCGGTCTGATTTTTTTGATTAAGACCGTTTATTTTAAAACAGATGTTTTTGCAATTTTAGCATTCTTTATACTGATATTAAGTGGTTCAAGATTCTGTTTAATACTTACGACCTTTTTGTTTCTGATGCATACGTTCGCTTTCTTAAACGGGAGGCAATTAACGGTATTGGTCATAGGTGGGTTTATCATCGTTGCTTATGTTCCTATGTTGTCGGATAGATTTTTAAGTTCAATAACCGAGGTGCAAGACATTTCTGATACCAGTTCTCTTGGAGGTAGGTTATTGTCCATAGTTGTTGGATGGCAAGTTTTATTAGATAGTTTTTTTAGTGTAAATTTTAGTTCGATTAATTTGGTGGTTTTAATGAATAAATTTGGATATCCAACTTATCCACATTCATACTTTCTCATATCATTGATTTATTTTCCATTCTTAGCGATGTATGTCGTTGGCAAATTTATAATCAAGGTATTAAAGCATAGAAACGTAGCTAATCTATATGTTCTTTTAGTTTTTCTTGGATACGGTGGCGTTACGTTTAATTACAAGGTTTATGCCTTGAGCTTTATCTTAATATATGTTGTGAACAAATTAGACAATAGCGCAAATTATGAGGTACTTAATACTTAACAATACAACAGCTATACATTCTGTTCTTGCTTCCAAAATTGCTATGGTTTTAGCGAATAATGGCATTGTTAATGTTTCCTTATCACCGAAGTTTAATAATAAAACGGCAGGTACTATCACATTCGGAAAACTTATAGCAGTTAAATCGTTTTTCAATTCTATTGTGTATTTTCTAAAAGGTTTTAGGAATATTATTATAACAGCGCCGGCTGTTTATGCTTTGCCGGCTATGCTTTTGGGTAGACTGTTTAATAACAAAGTTATTTACTTTCTTCATGAACCTAATCTTGTGAGAAATGACGTTTATTCGAAAATGGTTAATCTATATACTTATGTAATGGTATATATATCTACGGATATTATAGTACTTAGTGGTTTTGCTCTCTCAGAAGCAAAAGTTAAATTCCCATCAAAAAATATCGTTAAAATAAATTATCCATCAGGATTAAGTGGTGAAGTTAATAAGATCAGTAGAAGGTATATTACTTTTATAGGTAATTTGAGTGACAATAAACGGGTGGATATGTTTATAGAGTTAGCCAAGAATTCTAGCCATGAATTCTTGATCGCTGGTTCAGGGAATTACGCAAAGTATAAAAATGATATAAAGTCATACAATATTAAATTTATTAATAGATTTTTGACGCAAAATGAATACGATGCTTTGATTCAGCAGAGTTTTTTTGTTGTGTTGCCTTATGAGTCATCTACGCAAAGTGCTGTCTTGTTTGACTCATATAGAAATGGCACACCGGTTATAACAACGGGTTGTGGCTCTTTTAAGGAATTTGTAATTCAAGGTGAAACAGGTTATGTTTTTAATATTGATCAATTCATAAGCAGGAGCCTATTAGTAATAAATGAATTAAATGAAAAAAACAGTGAAAGATTAATTGGCAACTGTTTACATTATTTTACGCGTGAACTTAGTGACCGTCATTTTGAAAGTAAATTTATGAATTTTATAAACCAAATTTAATAATGATTTGTATTGTAGGAGGCTCAGGTTTTGTTGGTTCTTTGTTGCTTAAAAAACTACAGGGAAAACAGGTTATAAACTTTGATAAAAATGAGAGTCCATTTTTTAATAAGATTACGAAAGTTGTGGATATTAGAGTTAAAAAGGATATTAGCTTCCCTGACAATACGGAATCAGTAGTTCTCTTAGCCGCCGAGCATAGGGACGATGTGTCTCCAACTTCATTGTATTATGATGTTAATGTAGAAGGGACAAAAAATATTTTAGAGGCTATGGACAGAGCTAATGTGAAAAATTTAATTTTTACAAGTTCGGTAGCTATCTATGGTTTAAATAAGGAAAATCCGGATGAAAGTTGTTTAAAAAGCCCATTTAATCATTACGGTAAAAGCAAATGGCTAGCTGAAAAGGCGATTAAGGAGTGGTACGAAAAAGCACCAAAAGAAAAATCTATAACTGTAGTTAGACCAACGGTAATTTTTGGTGAGCGAAATAGAGGTAATGTATATAATTTATTGAAGCAAATAAGTTCAGGAAGATTTGTGATGATTGGCAATGGATTAAACAAGAAATCTATGGCATATGTAGGTAATATTGTGGCTTTAATTATAGATCGTTTAGATAGAGAGGAATCTGGTTATCACATTTATAATTATGCTGACAAACCTGATTTCTCTATGTCAGAGTTGGTTTCTGTCATTGAGAAGAAAATGAATATTTCAGTCGCTAAAACGAAAATTCCGTTCTGGCTTGGAATGCTTGGGGGCTTCGGGTTCGATCTCATAAGCGTAATTACTAGAAAAAAACTTTCCGTTTCATCAGTTCGAGTGAAAAAATTCTGTGCTACAACGCAATTTAATGCGACCAAGGTTCATTCAGTTTTTAACGCGCCTTATACTTTACAGGAGGGTCTAGATCGTACTTTAGAGCATGAATTTCTTAATCCAAGAGAAGATACAATTCTTTTTTATACCGAATAAAGCTTGAGCGGCCCACTAATCATATCGAATAATGGGAAATTATGAAATAAATACTATTAGCCGGAGCAAGTCAAGCAACCCTGTATTCTATCATGAAGGGAATTTGAAAAGAATTAAGTGGGTTAGCAGAACCGTAAAGGAAAGATGGTTATTATCACTATCGTTATAAATAAGCCAGGGAACAATGAAGTTTGCAGAAACAAAAATATTAGATGTAATAATTATTGAACCAACAGTATTTGAAGACTCTAGAGGGTATTTCTTAGAGTCCTACAATGAAAGAAAATTTGAAGAAGTTGTAGGTAAAACCTCTTTCGTGCAAGACAATGAATCCAAATCATCTAAAGGTGTACTCCGTGGTCTTCATTTTCAAAAACCACCTTATGATCAAGCCAAATTAGTAAGATGTATTGAAGGAGAAGTTCTGGACGTTGCGGTAGACATTAGAAAAAACTCAAAAACGTATGGAAAGCATGTTGCAGTAGTATTATCCGGTGAGAATAAACGGCAATTATTTGTGCCAAGAGGCTTTGCACATGGCTTTGTAGTACTAAGTGATACCGCAACTTTTGCCTATAAAGTAGACAATACCTATGCGCCAGATCATGATGCAGGTATCCGATGGAACGACAAAGAATTAAGCATTAAATGGGGAATTGAAGACAGTGTCGTTTTGGTTTCAGTGAAAGATTCGAAACTCCCGCTTTTTTCAGAAGTTGAATCGCCTTTTAATTTATAGGTTGTGAAAGTATTAATTACCGGCTCAAACGGGCAATTAGGGTCAGAAATTAAAGGGCTTGCCTCCGACTACAAATCTTTAGATATTGTACTTAAAGACCTTCCTGAGCTTGATATTTGTAATTTTAATGAACTACAATCATTCATCGCAGAAAATAACATCAATGTTGTTATCAATTGTGCCGCTTATACAGCAGTAGATAAAGCAGAGCAGGACGCAGAAATCGCAGAAGAAGTGAATTCGAAGGGAGTTTTAAATCTTGTTAATGCTTTACAATCAGTAAATGGAAAGCTGATTCACATATCAACTGATTACGTGTTTGATGGCAATAATTATTTGCCCTATGAAGAATCAGATCCGGTGAGCCCAATTGGGGTATACGGAAAGACAAAAAGGGCAGGCGAGCTTGCTGTAATCAATGGTGTTATAGATTCGATTGTGATAAGAACTTCATGGTTGTATTCTTCCTATGGCAATAATTTCGTCAAAACAATGTTGCGTCTTGGTAACGAGAAAGAGAACTTGGGAGTTATTTATGATCAAGTTGGTACACCTACCTACGCCAGAGATTTGGCTAAAACTTGTTTAGAGATTCTATGTGGAGACAGTTCAGTAAATATCAGCAAGAATGGAAACCTGTATCATTACTCTAATGAAGGTGTGGCTTCTTGGTATGACTTTGCTATTTTTATTATGGAACTAGGCGGAGAGAGCTGTAAAGTGAAGCCGATACAAACTAAAGACTATCCTGCCACGGCAAAAAGACCGCATTATTCAGTGTTGAATAAGTCTAAAATTAAGTTAGATTTTAAAATTGAAATCCCATATTGGAGGGATTCCTTAAGAGATTGCATAGAAAAAATTATAACAATAAATGGTTCAAATTAGCAGTTGGTTCATAATCAAATTTAATACACATGCCATTCGATCCAAAATCAGCAGTTCAAGCAGGTAAGAAATCCAAAAGAGGACCTGCGAAAAAAGAGGAAGTGTCTATTAAAGATAAGATGGAAATGCTCTATGAAAAAGTGTTGGATGATTTGCTAATAAACCAAGACAAGCTCACTAAAACAGAACGGGTAAAACTCTTTGT
>TARA_B110000503_G_scaffold39718_1_pt1 | contig 12335 bp, 13 predicted proteins | sample TARA_B110000503 | Tara Oceans TARA_B110000503 (sample SAMEA4397472) | marine metagenome | biome: Polar Biome; feature: [SRF] surface water layer (ENVO:00010504); material: water (ENVO:00002006), including particulate matter (ENVO:01000060) such as... | depth 5 m
TTTAATGCATTTCCACCTGTGGTGGTTTCTGGATTTCCAAACATTACACCTATTTTCATGCGAATTTGATTAATAAAAATTACAAGGCAATTTGCATTTTTTATATTTCCGGTTAATTTGCGTAATGCTTGCGACATTAATCTTGCCTGTAAACCTACATGATGATCCCCCATATCTCCTTCAATTTCAGCACGAGGAGTTAGTGCCGCTACCGAGTCTATAACTAGCACATCAATAGTTCCAGACCTAACCAACATGTCGGTAACTTCTAATGCTTGCTCTCCTGTATCTGGTTGTGAGACAAAAAGATCATCAACATTAACACCTAATTTTTCTGCATAAATAGGGTCTAACGCATGTTCTGCATCAATAAAAGCGCAAGTTCCTCCAGCCTTTTGCGCCTCAGCAATAACCTGCAAAGTTAATGTAGTTTTTCCCGAGGATTCAGGTCCGTATATTTCTACTATTCGACCTTTTGGCAACCCCCCTATTCCTAGACATACATCCAATCCCAGGGATCCCGTGGAAATCGCTGGCACGGCTTGATGCTCTTTATCACCCATCCGCATCACTGTTCCTTTACCGAATTGTCGTTCGATTTGCGCCAGTGCAGCCTGCAGAGCTTTTTCTTTGTTGGGATCCATAATTACTTCCTTTTAGCCTTTTGAAGATTGAAAATTGCCACTTAATTTTTTTAATTTTAAGTAGCTTAACTTAAATTTTTTATACTGTATAGTCGTACAGTAGTCTATTTTGAGTCCCTCGATCTAGGGCCAATAATACCTCTGCTATTTTAATTAAAATTATTACTGATTTGCAGTTTTTTTTCTAACCATTTTTTAGATCAAATATGGGCTGTTCGGTTAAGCCAAAGAAAGTGTGATAACTGTCTCGTAATGATAGGTCCCCGGAAATAAATCAATTAAATGGATCTTTTTGATTGTGTATTTATGTACCAATTTCTGCAAATCTCTGATCATGGTTGCCGCATTACAGCTCACATAAATTATCTGCTTAGGGTTAAAAGTGTTCGCCCATTGATATAAATCAGTAAATCCTTTTCTTGGCGGATCGACGATAAACATATCATATTTTGAATATTCCGAACGAGCCCTGAATGTCCTCAATGCCGTTTCAGAGAATAAATCCAAGTGCACAAAATTCAACTCCTCTAAGTTAACTCGGTCTGGGGCGAAATCAACCATCACTCTTTCAATTAACGGATTTTCTGTGACAGCCATATTTGAAAGATTTCCATCTCCGGAAAACAAATCTAATAATGTATTTTTTGCACTTTCTAATGTCTTGTTATCTCGTATTTCATCGAAAACGGCAGTTTTTAACACTTCGTTCATAGCACTATTAACTTGACTAAAACCCCCATGAGCATATGGTTTATCCCACTCAATTTCAGCACCGCTCTCAGTTAAAAATAATTCACAATGACCTTCAGTTGCATGCTCCTCAGTCCAACTCTTGTCATCATAAAGTCTATCAAACTCGGTCTTTAGCTCTTTACTTAATAATAAGCATTTTGGTATTTCAACCACATTGTTTGTGGTGCCGTCCATCATGCCTATATATTTATGTCGGTAATGTAGCTGTACACGATTACGGTAACCTAGGCGTTTTGTAGCTGGGCTGACCACTACCTCAGGAATGTCAACATCAAAACGCTGTAAGTGATGTTTTAGAGCCTGTGTTTTATAGCTCAATTCACTCTCGTAATCTGTATGCAGGTAATGGCATCCAGGACAGTTATCGAAGTGTTCGCATTCTGCGCTCTGTCGATTATCGGCCGTCACATCCAACGTTTCTAGCCGGGCAAATTTGACCCCCTTACTTGCCTTAGTCAAGGTTGCAGTTCCTGTCTCTCCAGGCAAAGTCTTTGAAATAAAACATGGTTTTTTATCGACAATTGCAACGCCCTGGCCAAGCGAATCCATACTGTTAATCTCAAACTTAATGGCAGACTGAGTTATTTTACGTTTAAGTTTTATATTATTTTTTTTATATTTCAAAGGAATGCCTAATGTTAACGGAGGTGTAGGATAAATAATCTGTTAAATATCTTATCATTCTTTCAATCAACCTTCCCGTATATGCTGCTATTTTGGTTATTGTAGCTGGCTAAATTTGCAGGAATCTACCTAATATTTATGAAATTAAGTAATATTAAGTAGATATTGTTTAAACACAGGATTTGATTTCTGTATAATACGGCGCTGATCAGCATCCAAGCCTTACGGAGAATTACACAATGACATTTATCGTCGGCGAAAACTGCATCAAGTGCAAATACACTGATTGCGTGGAAGTATGCCCTGTAGACTGCTTTTATGAAGGCCCTAACTTTTTAGTCATTCACCCCGATGAATGCATCGATTGCGCCCTCTGTGAGCCAGAATGCCCTGTAGGGGCTATATTTTCTGAAGACGAGCTCCCTGATGACCAGCAAGTATACCTAGAATTAAATACTGAACTAGCTCAAGTCTGGCCAAATATAACCGAAAGAAAAGAGCCCTCAGTGAATGCCGAAGAATGGGATGGGGTTAAAGGCAAACTCCAATATCTAGAACGCTAAAATCTAGCACATACAACTACACACTTTTAGAAATCGGCTTCATTTTTAATGATTTAGCCGATTTTTTATTACCTCTAAAAATAACTATTCGGCGCATTCAAAACAACTTAAATATATTCCTCTCGGATCATTTAATTCTGTCATCAGAATAAGTTTTTGAGAGAGCCCCTTAAGCTTGGCTGTGAGACTTAAGGGGTTCCACTTCTCAGGAAATGCGCTAACTAAAAATCCAAGATTAGCCCCATTCATCTCTTGTAAAATTTTCTCACGAAAACCCAAAGGACGGGTTAACTTTAATATTTCATAATCATCAAGATTTGCAGATTTTGCTGCAGAATTCAAAGATTGCGCTAAGCCGCCTAACTGATCGACTAATCCTAAATCCAGGGCCTTTCTTCCTGTCCAAACACGGCCTTGTGCAATCAAATCTACTTTTTCAATACTGCTGTTCCTTGCTTCAGCAACAATGGCCAAAAATTGGCTATAAGTATGCTCTACTCCTGCCTGAACAACTTGTTTTGCATGATTAGACATAGGTCTAGCTAGCTGAAAAATATCAGACAAAACTGTGGTTCCTAGGCCATCACTTTGAACTCCCAGATTTTGTAAGGTATCTTCAAATGTAGGAATGATGCCAAAAACGCCAATAGAACCAGTAATTGTAGTTGCGTTAGCCCAAACTTCACTGGCACCCATAGCTATCCAGTACCCTCCAGAAGCTGCAACTGAACCCATAGAAACCACTACAGGTTTTCCGGAATTCTTTAAAGATGCTATCTCTTGGCGAATAATTTCCGAAGCAAAAGCACTGCCGCCAGGACTATCTATACGCACTACTACAGCTTTTATTTTGTCGTCTTCACGAGCTTGCCTCAATAATTTAGACAAGCTCTCGCTACCTATTGCCCCATCAGGCTGATCGCCCTCGGTGATAACACCTTTGGCTACAATTAAGGCAACCTGATCCATGTCCGTTTTATTATGCGAGGGTTTTGATTGTTGCTCCACATGCTTTAGATAATTCGAAGAATCTATGTGTTGATAGCCGCCGTCATCCGCTGAGCCTGAAAGCGATATCAGCCGAGTCAACATCTCTTGTCGACTTGATAGTTTATCTACCAAGCCGGCGTCCAATGCTAATTTCGCAGCATTACCCTGATGCTTTAATAATTTTTTTCCTAAATGATTAGCGTAGTCATTGATGGACCCCTTGCTCAGCCCTCTGAGGCTCTCCACTCTAGCAGTGTAAACATGCCAGATCTCATGAATCCATTGAGAGGTATGCTCTCGTGAAGCCTCAGACATGCTTGAGCGAGTAAATGGTTCTATCGCGTCTTTATATACTCCTACACGAAAAATATTAACATTAATGCGCAGTTTATCTAGAGCTTCTTTTAGATAAACAGTATACCTACCATAGCCTTCTATCATCACTGAACCCATGGGGTGAAGGTGTATTTCATCAGCATAGCTTGCCAAATAATACTGCTCTTGAGAATAACCATCTCCGATGGCAACAATAGGTTTACCACTGGATTTAAATCGCAGCAAAGCTTCCCCTACTTCTTCTAATTTACTGATGCTGCCGCTCGCAAGATAATCCAATTGAAGAACTAAGCTGGTAATACGCGGATCGGTGGCCGCATAGTCAATAACATCGATTAATTCGAAGATTGACGTTTCAGCTGCAATATCACTTTCATCTAGAAATTTTTTAATTGGAGAAATAAAAGTTTTTTGGTCTACTAAAATGCCCTTCGGAGAAATCCTTAGGGCGGTGTTCTCCGGCAATAATTGGATTTCATCATCAAAAGAAACCCCAATAAGAAAAATAATTATGGATACTATAATAAGACTTACCAATCCTTGGGTTAAAAAAATTAATCCTTTAAAGAGCTGCATCAAAGGACCAAACAGTCTTCTGTTGATACTCATTCAGAATCACCCTGGTAAAGTGAATATTGTTTCCATCTACTGTGCATCATGGCAACGCTAAACATAACCACCAATATAATTATCTCCAGCACATCGACGTAGTTAGAGCTAGGTGAAAAGAAGTTATCTACTGCTATTATAAAATATGGCAATGCCACAAAACATAATATTGAAATAGTCTTATATTTCTCTTGATATAACCCAGGTAAAAGAATAATTAAGGGCACAAATGTAAAAATTGTCAGACTGAGTGGAATTGACCGGATGAAACTATTAACAAGCAAAACTAGGCCAAAAAGCATCATGCTCCCCCATGTTAACTTGCGACAAATACGCAGTTTTTTGTCCAGACCAGAAATCACTTTCATACCGGTAATATTTCCTAGTTAAGAACGAGGGGCTAGTCGTTTCGCCAGTTCAGCAATTCGCTTACCCAGAGCAACACATAATTCTGACTCCTCTGAGGTAATATCGCTAAAATTTTTACCTGTTTGGCAGGACGCGCCATACGGAGTTCCACCCCTAGTGGTGCTATGGAGAGCTTTCTCGCTATACGGCAGTCCAGCCAAAATCATGCCCTGATGCATTAAAGGCAACATCATTGTCAGAAGGGTTGTTTCTTGCCCACCATGAAGGGAGCCAGTGGAAGTAAACACGCCGGCCGGTTTTCCGATTAGATCTCCATTCAGCCAAATATCTCCTGTCATATCCAAAAAATACTTAAGTGGAGCAGCCATATTTCCAAAACGTGTAGGGCTTCCCAGTATTAATCCAGCGCTACTTCTTAAGTCTTCCTGAGTACAATAAAGATGTCCTGTTATTGGGATATCTGGCTCAGTACTCTCGCAAACAGTCGATATAGCTGGGACCGTTCTGATTTTGGCCTCCAAGCCAGCTCGCTCAATTCCATTCCCTATTTTTTCAGCCATGATCTTAGTGTTGCCAGAACGCGAATAATAAAGAACCAAAATATATGCCATTAGATAATCTCCAATACTTGCTCGGGTGGCCGTCCAATTACTGCTTTATCGCCATTAACCACTATGGGTCGCTGTATAAGCTTTGGGTGTGCAGCCATTGCATCAATGAGATGACTTTCTGTTTTTTCTTCATCTGACAATTTTTCTTCTCTATAGATATCTTCATTTGTCCTTAGCAGCTGGCGAGCCGGAATCCCAAGTTTTTTCAAAAGATCCCTTAATACTGCTGCTGTTGGTGGTTTTTCAAGGTACATCAAAACATCCACGGTCAGTCCCTTTTCCTCCAAAAGAGCTAAAGCTTGTCGAGATTTAGAACAATGAGGATTGTGATAGATACTAATCATGATCTTTGTAAGAAAAACCTCTGTATAATTAAATAGACTAGCCATACATCTTAGCTGGAAACTGGTCATTAGGGCTAGCTGGGTTTATACATAAGAGATCAAAGGATATATTTTATGGAACTAAAGCAACGAATGATTGTGCCTTTTCTTAAGCACCTCTCTAGTCGTTTCGTTAGTGATGCTTGCGGCCAAAGCGCCTCAGCCTTAACCTACATGACTCTTTTTGCAGTCGTCCCCGTAATGACTCTAATGTTTTCAATGTTTTCTGTGGTGCCGGCATTTCAGGGCCTTGAAAATAAAATTCAAGCATTAATTTTCAATCATTTTTTGCCGCAAAGCGGCGCAGAAATACAACAATATCTGACTGAGTTTTCAAATCAAGCACGAAAATTATCGATCTTGGGGGCAATAATTCTTTTGGTAACATCTTACTTGATGCTAGCAAATATAGAAAAAACTTTTAATAAAATCTGGGGCAATACAAGCTGTCGTCGAGGCCTGTATAGCTTTCTTCTATATTGGGGGGTTCTTAGTATCGGCCCATTATTGATCGGTATTGGTCTGGCAATCCATGCATATCTTATTGCTTTTCAGCTGACAGTCAATGAAATTGATGCCCTAGGAATCATTGCTTCAATACTTAAAATTTTACCCTGGCTGTTGACATGGGGGGCTTTTAGTTTTCTCTTTATTGCTATTCCTAACTGCAAGATATCTCATCGAAATGCCCTTATCGGTGGCTTAATTACTTCCATACTTTTTGAATTAGCCAAAATTGGTTTTAGCATATTTATATCCTACTCTAGTTATACTAATATTTATGGGGTCTTTGCAATATTCCCTATATTTCTCATCTGGATCTATCTGATGTGGATTATTGTTCTTGCTGGAGCAGAGATAGTTCGATCGCTAGAAACTTTTAAATCTGCTTGGAGTAAAAATTATTTTCCCGACTTCTTCGCAGTTCTGATAATACTCTGGGAATGCTGGAACAAGCAGCAAGAAAATAAAACTCTTTCTAATAAAGATATGCTCATAGCAGGATTCGAAGAACAGCACTGGATGAAACTACGAGATCAATTACTCAAAGAGTACATTTTAAAAGAAACCATTAACGGCCATTATGTTCTAGTAAGAGATCTTGCACATCTTAAGCTTAGCCATCTTGCATCTTTACCTAATAATGAATCTGTCGCTATTCCTAAATACATAAATACTGAAGCGCTCATCATGTATCCGTGGCAACGACACTTAACTGACATTTTAGATCAAACAAACATGGCAGTTGAGAACACTTTTTCCTCGACAGTTTCTGAATTATTCTCCAATGAGTCTCGTCAGTGCAAGTAACTATGGATAATAAGCGTTCTATTTCTTCAATTGTTTTATGGTTGGGATTATTATCCTTATGTTTTTTAATCACTTCTTGCCAAAGAAATGATGCTGTCTATACGCTCACTGACGGACAAAAATTAAACTTTTACAATCTCCGCGGACGCATAGTACTGATTAATTATTGGGCTATATGGTGCAAACCCTGCCGAACAGAGATACCAGAACTTAATGCTTTACAGGAAAACTGGGGTGATGAAGTTGTTATTCTTGGGGTGAACTATGACGGCATGCAGGGGGATGAACTAAAGATGCAAGCGAAAAATATGGGCATCAATTTTCCTGTATTGGCGAGAGACCCAAGAGAGCAATTCGGTGTCACGCCAAGCGGAGTGCTTCCAGAGACTCTAGTCATTGGCAGGCAAGGTGTCCTGCAGGCTGTTTTGTTGGGGCCGCAAACTATTGAAAATTTATTAACTATAATTAATAGCAGCTCTACTACCAATTAAAGATCTTCCTCACGAAAGGTATACTGAGTTTTCGCTTTGCTTGCAATGAGGTTTCTTCAAGCACATCAAGACAATGCATCAAGGATTTCATTTCCCTCGAGGCTCTAACAATCATATATTTAGCCACATCATCATTTAACTTCATTCCTCTGCGTAGAGCACGAAATTGGATAATTTTTAATTTATCGCTATCATCCGACATGGAAAGCTGGAATACAGGAGCTGAGCTGTAGCGGGACTGCAAATCAGGAAGCTCTAATGACAACTCTCGGACAGAGCAGTTCGCACCTAGCAATAAAAATGCGTTTGAATCTTTAATACGGTTGTATAGATGAAACAACGCTTTCTCCCAGCCAATTTTTCCTGAAATCTCCTGAATATTATCAAGGCAAACTAGTGATACGCCCTCCAGCTTATCCAGCAGCTCTTCAGGCGAGTAATCTAAAAATTCAGACAATGATAAATATTGAGCTGAAAACCCTTGTGAAAAAGCCTTATGGCAGCTGGCTTGCAATAAATGAGAGACGCCGCTTCCATGCGCCCCCCAAAGATAAACAAAGGGATTGTCATGGGAAAGAAACTGGCTTCTAAGAACTTCAACTGCGGGATAATTGGGGCTATTTTCCTTTAAAAAAAAGTTTTCAAAGGTAGCATCATCATTCAGTTTAACATTTAAAGTAAGCTGATTTGACACTAACGACCCTGCCATATAAATTGCAATTGCTGTTTAGGTAAAAATGTCGCTCCGCGCTTTTCAGCGTCAACAAGGGCGGCATTTTTAAAATTACTAACATTTTCTTTTATTCGTCGGTCTCTTCGAAAAGCTTCCAGCAATAGAAGCTCATCACCTTCTATATAAAGCTCCAAGCTAACTCTGTCTTGATCAACAATGTTTATTCTCAAGTCCCTAACCACCTCCAAAGACTCCAGGTAACTTAATGCTTCTCGAAGTGAAACATGGTCATTGATATTCTGAAGCTGAAGGACTATTTTCTGAGTACTTTCTTTGGGAATATAAGAATACCGAGAAGCCAGCGTATCGACAATGTCAGGTACCATTTCGCCGAATAATTTCGGTAAGTTGTTCGCCATTGTGTGCTTTGACTCAATAGAGTTATTCTCTGAAAAAATCCAGGAGGCGTCCCACTGACCAGAAGATCTCTGGAATAGGCGTACTGCAACCCAAGACTTGGCAACATAGCGATCGGAGGCTATCGAAAGTTTTTTTTGATCAAGGCTCCAAACATCTACTTCAAAAAAATTTTTGGTATCCTGCAAGTCTAGCAAAGGAAAAGCTAATGGCGCACCCCTGTTATCCATAAGTGCCCGTAATGCTTCTATCGCCTCAGGGAATTCTTTCTGTGTCATAAAACGAAGTCCTTCTACTGGATCTTCAACTACAATCCAAGCGAGCAAAAAATGTCGATCAGCTGGCCAAATTTTTAATCGATATTTTTGTATCAACTTTTCAACTTCCAAGGGACTATAATTCAAACTAATGCCAAGCCCCGAATTTGCGTTCTTAATTTGCAGTGGATCGACATAACCCACATAAGAAAAATCTTCTACAAAGCTTTCAGGATTAGGGTAGCCTAGGCTGTCCAAAGATTGGCTTTCACCTGTAATTTTGACCAACACCGACTCCAAGCCAATACTCATGGCTTTCAATCTTTCCTTGTCGTCTTGATTGGCCACGGGCACTATAACGCTATGAAGATTAGCTACGATATCAGCACCAGCATAAGCAGAGAAAAAAGCAGCCATGGAAAGCCAGGCTAGCGTATTTTTGAAGAAAGAAAAAAATTTCATAGCATAATTGTATCAGTAGAGTACAGATAGACGCATTATCTGACTGTCAGTTCCCTTGTTTTAATATAAAATAACCTACCTGTTAATTTTTTTTACTGAAAAACTTAGTAACAACTAGGTGCTGAGAAGTAAAACAACCAACTTAAGGTGGTCAAAAGCCATGCATGACGAAAATACTCCTTCTCTGAGCTACAAAGATGCCGGTGTAGATATAGACGCTGGAAATACTCTTGTAGAGCGCATCAAGTACGTTGCAAAAGATACTCGACGACCAGAGGTTTTGTCGGGACTAGGTGGGTTTGGTGCTCTATTTAATCTACCAAGCGGATACAGGGAGCCTGTTCTTGCTTCTGGAACCGACGGTGTCGGAACCAAGCTAAAACTGGCTGTGGAGCTCGATATCCACAACACCATTGGTATTGACTTGGTTGCAATGTGCGTAAATGATCTTTTGGTGTGCGGGGCTGAACCGCTATTTTTTCTCGACTATTATGCTACCGGAAAATTAAATATTAATGTAGCAGTATCTGTGGTCTCAGGTATAGGCGAAGGATGCAAACTTGCTGGTTGTTCGCTAGTAGGTGGAGAAACTGCAGAGATGCCAGGAATGTACAAAGAAGGAGACTATGATCTTGCTGGATTCTGTGTTGGTATAGTAGAAAAATCTGAGATCATTGACGGTAGTAATACTTGTGAGGGTGACATTCTAATCGGACTTGCTTCTAGTGGTCCTCACTCCAACGGCTACTCTTTAATTCGAAAAATTATTGAACTTTCGAATACCGATATTAGAAATGAACTCATTGGCGGAATTCCATTGGGCGAGGTACTGCTAGCCCCAACTCATATTTATGTAAAATCGATTTTAGCTTTAGTAAAAAATACTCACATAAAAATTCACGCTATTGCACATATAACTGGCGGAGGGCTTCTAGAGAATATTCCCAGAGTGTTGCCAAAAAACACCAAAGCAGTTATTAATACCAAAAGTTGGGAGCAAGCACCTGTGTTTGATTGGCTTCAAAAAAATGGCAATGTTGATCCTATGGAAATGTATCGGACCTTTAACTGCGGTATTGGAATGATTGTTTGTGTATCAAGCGCAGAAAGTCAAACAGCACTAGATGCTCTTCATGCTGCAGGGGAAGAGGCGTTTATCATTGGCAGCATAGTTCACGCCGAAGATGGCGATGAAAAAGTCGTGTTAAAGGGACTCTAGGGGTGACTACAGCGCGCAGACCTAGATTGGCTATTTTGCTATCTGGCAGCGGCAGCAATTTACAGGCACTCATAGACGCAATCAATAATGGAATGATTGGGGCTGATATAGCTGTAGTTATTAGCAATAAGCCTGAGGCCCTAGGGCTAAAACGTGCTGACAATGCGGGCATTAAGAATACGGTCATAGACAATCTCCAATTTCCAAATAGAGAAAATTTTGACAAAGCATTGTGTAGAGAGATTCAAGCCTACAAGCCAGATCTCGTCATTTTGGCAGGCTTTATGCGTATCCTTACCTCAAAGTTTGTTGAATATTTTAATGGGCGCATCCTGAACATACACCCATCTTTGCTACCCAAATATCCCGGCCTTCATTCGCACCAAAAAGCAATTGATGCTGGTGATTTAAGTGCTGGGGCTACAGTGCATTTTGTCACAAGCACGCTTGACGGAGGGGCCTCCATTATTCAGGCAGAAGTGCCCATCTATCAGAATGACACTCCAGAGGTATTAGCTGCGCGTGTTCTAATAAAAGAGCATGAAATTTATCCTTTGGCAGTCCAGTGGTTCTGTGCAGGGCGACTGTCTTTAGCTGATGGGAAAGCTTATCTAGACTCAGTCGCATTACCTAAAAATGGCCTAACCTTCACTGGCACTATAACGGAGAAGTAACACTGTATGCTGAGATCGCTTCTTGCTTGCATTCTGCAAAAATTTACGCATTTAATTATTAAAAGCCTAGGGATGATTGGCCCAATCATCCCTAGGCTTTATTTTACCTTAAAGAAACGCAACCTCAGTATATATATATTATGCTGCGCTAGCCTGTATTCCACCACATATGCTAAAGCTGCTACGGGGGAGATTAATCCTCTTGTGTTGACACCCTACAATCTCATTTATTCTAGCTCATACAATGGAATAGATGTGAAGACCAGTCGAAGCTTAACGGGCGAATCGAAGGTCTACATACTGAGCGCAACCGCAAAAAATATGGTTAGCGATATCAGCGAACAAGCAATTTTTGAAATAGACACTCATGGCACTATTGCTGAATTGAAATATCAAGCCACGAAAAACATACTTGGTCTAAAGAAAAAAGAACTATTACTCTATGATCAAGCTATCGGTATTGCGAGCTATGAAAGCAAAAAAAAACAGCGTCAAATTTTACTAAGTAATGCTCATCTCAATCAACTTACTTACCAGATAAAACTACAAAGTGATTTAATTAATGGTGCCACTTCTTTAGATTATTCAATCATCAAAAAAGGAAAGGTGAAAGTTTATCGTTTTGAAATTCTGGGGGAGGAAACACTTAAAACGCCCTTGGGGGAAATTAGCACGCTAAAAATTAGGAAAATACCGGAGGATGATGACAGAGAGACATTTTTATGGTTTGCCCCTCGTTGGCATTTTATGCTAATTCAGCTATGGCAACATGAAGTAGGCGGGGATGAATATAAAATGTTACTAGAAAGAGGCACGCTAGCAGGAAACCAACTAAGCAGTGCCACTATGCTTTAGGTAAAGTAACTCCAGTCTGTCCCTGATATTTTCCTCCCCGGTCCGCGTAAGAAACCTCACAAATTTCATCGGACTCAAAAAACAACATTTGAGC
>TARA_B110000503_G_scaffold39857_1_pt1 | contig 12324 bp, 6 predicted proteins | sample TARA_B110000503 | Tara Oceans TARA_B110000503 (sample SAMEA4397472) | marine metagenome | biome: Polar Biome; feature: [SRF] surface water layer (ENVO:00010504); material: water (ENVO:00002006), including particulate matter (ENVO:01000060) such as... | depth 5 m
AATGGTATTACTCAGCATTTTTATCTTCTCTTGCTCAAGCGACCAGAGTGATGTAGAGGGAAATGTTCAAGACTTTGAAGCACCTATTATTACATTATTAGGTGAAAATCCACAGATTTTATATATCAATGAAATATTTGAGGATTTAGGCGCAATTGCAAATGATAATATGGATGGAGACATCTCAAATTCTATTGTAGTTTCAAATAATGTTAACGTAACTCAATCGGGTACTTACAATGTTATATATAATGTAATTGATTCTTCTAATAACTCTGCAGTAGCTTCAAGAACTGTAGAGGTTCTTGATCCTATTGTTGGCACTTGGACACTTACCAAAGAAGAGTGGATTGCAGATGGTACTTGGCCAGCAGACCAGGCAAGGGGATGCTTTATGACCAATGATGCAGGATCACCTGACCAATTGATAGTTACTGAAAATAATGCGACTAAAAAAGTCTGGGAGTGTTTTCAAGATGGCAGCTTGGCTGTAGATTTAACCGTATATGGACCAGTGAGCTGGACCAATTTAGGCGAAAATATGTACAGTTTTGATGGCGAAAATGTTGAAATAACTTTTATTGACAATAATGAAATGCAAATGCCATTTGATGGTGGACAAATTCTTCAAACTTGGAATCGAAATTAAAAAAATAACTCAATTGAAAAAGGAGATTTAATTTTAGTAAAAAAACCTCAACATACTTAAAATTTAAGAGTTGAGGTTTTTATTCTTAAAGTTAAACCTTAAAATTATCCGCAACAGTCTTCTTTATTTTTCTATTCAATGACTTTAAAGCGTTGCAACTGGAGTGCTCTAGTACAATAATAACTAAACCATCTACTAAGTACTTTTGAAACGCATTAGCAGCTCGATAGCTCATTTATACTGAATTCCCATTTTATCGAAGGAAATATCCCGCATAAAAAAAGGAGTACCAATTCCAATGAATTAATTCTCCGATTTAGGGACGCAAAAGGAATTATTTCATGATCCCTGAAAGCTCCGCTTTGAAAGTAGCTCAAACAAAAAAACGCGCAAGCAAGCTTGGCGTTTTTTCTTAATTGCACTATTTATTTGTGAGCCCAATAGTTGAATCGTCTAACTTTTTAGACGATTTAAATCATATTTTATCTTTCGATTTTTGACTATTTAAAATCTTGTATGTTAAAAACAATTGGCAAACTGGTTTTACTGAGGTTTTTCTTTAATTTGGGATTTCATACATTAAAAAAAGTGTATTAAATGTTATCAACCAAAAATATTTCTGTAAAATAGGCTGTTGTCGTCTTTAATTCTTTCAATTTCTGTTAAGCATCTATCATAATATGCTATTAGTTCAGGCGGCTCTATAAATTTTAACTTCATACTTGTATCTGATTAAATTGAAATAAATTATCGATGATTGTAACCATAAATCCAAAACTTCTAATTTTACTTTTTACTTAATTAGATTCAAATAAAGGTTTTATAGAGATCGATTTATATTTTTTTGCTAATCGATTTGCTTCATCCATTGTTTTCGAGACTGGTAAGCCATATGGCATCCAATCGCTACCAGGAAACCAATACTCTCCATTTACATTATATGCTCCTCTGAAGCTATCTAAACTAAATACACCTTGTGCTTTTAATTCTTCACTTTGTTTTACTCCCCCTTTGATATTAGTATCTTTAGGTATTAAATTTATAGCTGATAAATCTCCACTCATAAAAATTTGCCCTTTAATTCCTGTCAAATTTCCTTGTATCGCTCCTCTATCAGCAATAGGTATATTTCCATTTTTTGATCTCTCTGTATGCACCCTCTTACTCTTCATTTGTGCTCTAAATAGTTTTTTCTCTCTGGGACCAACACGATCATCCATTTTTTCAGTAAGATTATTAATAATATTCCAATCATTAATAGGGGGGAATATTGAGTCTAAACTTGCATCAATAACCCCTACATGATTGAGAACATTTCTTGTAAACGCATCTGAAACTTCATTATGCACAGAAGTGTTGTTATAAATATTAAACTTTCCATATCCTTCAATATTCATTCCTCTTTTTGAAGCCCAAAATACATTATGATGCAACGTTAACTCTCTACCAGCTAGATCGAGTCGTATTGCATTTCCATTTATGTTGTGAACCCAATTATGATGAAATTCGGTGTAATTTTGTGATTTTATGGGCATATAAAGACCCGATACATCACTATTATACTTTCCTCCATTAAAAATATTATTATAAGAAATTACTGGAGGTATTTTAATCTTTTTATTACTTTTCTTAATTGAAATAGCATCAGAACAGTTGTTCATAAAAGTATTGTTATTGATTTTAAAAGTTCCTTGAGGTTCTAAAACCAAAGCCCGACTTTCAAAATTAGCATGCCGATTATTCTCCAAGAAAACACAATTCTGTATAGTTAATTCAGATCCTCTTACTTTAAGTGCTGAATTCTGCGCTCCTGTAAACAAACACTTTTCCATAGTAATTTTAGAACCTTCTATATGAATTGGTTTGTCGGTTTCGGAGCCTTTTAGCCGATCCTTAAATAGAAGTGCTCCTCCTATATATTGAAAGTATACATCATGAAAAAGAATATTCTGATTCTCAGAATTAAAGAGTCCCACAGAGCTTCCAAAAAAGTCCACCCCCTGAATAGTTACATTAGAAAGCTTATTCTCGTCATAAACACAATAATCATTTGTTTTCACGAGTACTGCAGCCTTATTTGGATTTTCTCCGTTAGGAGCATAAAAATACAAGATATTGTCTTCAACAAACCATTCTCCAGGAGCATCAATTAGCTCTAGAGCCCCCGCAAGAAAGAACTTAGATTTATTTGGATGCCAGTTGTGGTTAGTTCTTAGTGTTTTTAACGCTTCGGCACTACCTCTTCGTCCATCTTCACCTGTATATTTTCGATTATAAAAATTGTCATCATTCCAATCTAAAGTAGTTCCATCAAAACTTTCTATCTCTCGGCTGTAGCAACTGTTTCCTTTCCCGTATCGAATAAAACAATACCCTCCACTTATATCAAGATCTTTAATTTTGCTAAATTCATTAGATGTTAAAACTCCAGGACCTGTTCCATCACCAGCCAAAGCCCATTTTTTATCTGTATCCCAGTTTTCTTCCCAACTGAGGTTAGGCCATTGTGCCCAGACCATCGGTTCATTATTAAAAAATAATTGTTTTATTTCCCCCTTTACTTTAGCCTTGTAAATATTACCTGAATGTTTTATAAATTCCACATCCAACTTTCTTGTAGAACTAATAACTACTTTTCTTGGGTTTTTCGCTTCTATTGTAATACCAGATTTAATTACAAGTGTTTCCGTATAAAAACCATCTAATATAATTAATTTATCTCCAGATTTCATTTGATCAATAGCATACTGTATTTCCAAAAATGCTTGTTTTTCAGATTTCCCTCCATTACTATTGCTCCCCGATGGAGAAACATAATATGTTTTTGCGAAAATTGTTAGGTTAAAAAGTAATAATAAGCCTAAAGAAATTAAATATTTTTTTTTCATAATATAACTCAGAATTAACATCTCTATATCTTGTATAGTAATGAAATTTTTCATTTATTAAATTTTATTAATATACATATAGTAAGGAGGATATTTTACTCCATCAATATCTTTAAAAAACCCATCTAAATCGTACTTTCCTTTTTCAAGTTTTACTGTAAACACTACTTCTTTTTCGTTTAAGTTCACATTCTTTTTTAAATCGTATTGGGCAAAACTAAGATTAGCTTCTGTTAAATTAAGAACTTTACTCGCTGGCATCCCTTTTTCCAACTCAAAACTAGGTTTTATGGCCGCCACATTTGTATTAAATGCTAAGCCACTTTCTCTTGGGTATCGGCATAAACTTATAGTATAATTACCTTCTTCTAGTATCTCAATCTTAAATATGCCTAATGGGTTGTGCCCAATTAAAGCTCCTACTTGACTATGGGCTTTCGTACTTTCCGTATGCATATCGTGAGCACTAATTCGTAACGGGTTTTCCTTTCCTCCTGCCTGAATATAAGCATAACGCTCATTAGAACCTTCGTCTATAAAAGATTGCCACCAATTGTCATAAGAAGTTCTTAATGAAGCTACTTTTTCAGGATGTTCATTTGCAATATTCTTTCTTTGTCCAACATCTGTACTTACATCGTACAATTCTTTTCCATTCACAAGTCTCCAATTATCTTCCATTACTGAAGATTTTCTCCATTTCACAATATTTCTTCTACGCTGTGAGTCTACTACTAAAGTTCTCGTTTTCCATTTCGATTCTTTTCCTTTTAATAAAGGAACAAAACTCATCCCATCAAAAGGTTTGTGATCTGGTACTTTTTTTAGTTTGCACAAATCTATCATCGTAGGCAAAAGATCTATATGTGCAGTCATACGAGCTACATCTTTTCCTTCAGGTAGTCTTCCGTTCGGATAGCGAATAAAAAAAGGTACTCGATGTCCTCCATCATACTCACTGTTTTTATTTCCTTTCATTCCTGCATTGAATCCATAAGATTTTCCACGAGCATATCTATTTCCATAGGCCGTCCCATTATCAGTCATGAAAATTAAAATCGTGTTGTCCTCAATTTCTAATGACTTCAATTTTTCACGTAATAGCGCAAAATTATCATCAACATTGCTAATCATTCCATAAAAACGTTTTTGGACATCTAAAATGCGTGTTTCCTCTTTATACATTTCATGGTATTTTTCAGGTACATTTAAAGGTCCGTGTGGAGCATTTGTTGAAATATAACATAAAAAAGGAGTGTCTTTATTTTTTTCAATAAAATTCAATGCTTCATTAAAGTAAACATCCGTACAATACCCTTCGTATTTTTGAGGCACTCCATTGTGCCAAAGCGTATCGTCAAAATAATCATTCCCCCAATAATCTGGTCCCTGAGTAATTCCACCACCTCCATGGCGAACTACCTCATCAAAACCTCTGTCTATGGGTCTAAACGGGTAATTATCTCCTAAATGCCATTTTCCGAACAACCCGTTTGTATATCCATTTTCTGAAAACACATTGGCAAGCGTTACTTCATCTTCCCAAAGTAAACTACGACCTGCAATGGTGTGCCAAACTCCCACACGATTTGCGTAACGTCCAGTCATTATCGAAGATCTTGTTGGAGCACAGGTAGGTGATACATGAAAATTTGTCAATCGAGTAGATTCCGAGTAAAACTTATCTATATTAGGGGTTTTAATGACTTCATTTCCATGGCAACCTAAATCACCATACCCTTGATCGTCTGTAATTACGACAATTACATTTGGGCGTTTTTTCTTGTTTTTTTGTGAATACGATCTTACAGAAATGTTAACTAATACAAATAAGAGTAAAAGAATTTTACCTTTTTTTTGAAGTTTAAATTTTTCAATCATAATTTAATTATTTAGTGTTGAATACAATTTCATTTATTTTTTACTTGAATGAATCTTTATCTTAATTTGCAACCTTATTTTAGAACCTTTGAAATACATTTAGCTACTTGTTTTCCCTGACGCTCCATACCTTCTTTCAAAAAGTGGACATTTTCTTTTTTCTGTTCAGTGGGGTGTTTGCTAGTCAAATCATATTGGTCATCAATTATTATTTGATTGTCTTTCATGATTTTTTCTGCGATTCGGTTATATTCAACTTCAACTCCTTTTATGCGACCTTCTGCACCCTCAGGAACAACCGAGGTTGTAGCCCATATCAGCTTGGATTTGGTATTCGTTTTTAATTTTATAACAATTTTATTTAGATTAGCAGCATATACTTCCTGTGTATTTACTACTTTACCTGTAATGTCTAGTTTGTTATTTTTTAGCCTTTTTAAATCATGTAGGCCAAAATTAAAGTGAATCACATCCCAGGTACTATCACCTAACCAAAAATCTAACTTTCGTAGGCAAAGCATAGTATCACCTCCGTTTACTGGAATTCTGTAAACGTTGCACTTTCCTTTCAATTCTCTCTGTACATAAGGCGTATATCCAATAGAAATTGAATTGCCAATTATCAATACATTTGGTAATTTTTCATTATGCTCCTGAAAAGTAAAAGCAGGGTGATTGATAAAAGTTTGTGAAATTGCTAGATTCCAAGTTTTTTCATCTCTGTATAATTTTTTAGGATCAATTTTATAAGTAGAATAGGTAATAGTTTTAAAGGCTGAAGTTCCTTTACTATCTGTTACTTTAAGTTTTATTACAATCTTATTATCATCAAGTGGGTTTAAAATTGCTCGTTTCTCTATTTGTTCAAGAGTAGCATTTCCTGATAGAATACTATATTGATAATTTAACTTGTTCTCGCCTTCAGTACTCTCAACAATTCCTTTTACTATATATTGAACTACTCCCTGTTCACCTTGTTCTTTTTGGTAGACAAACAGATTCTTAATTAAAGGACTAGAACGCTGTGCCATTAAAGTAGTTGCGCCTATAACTATTAAGGCTAGGTATGTGAAAAATAATTTTTTCATGTTTTTTAGTTTTTCAATAGAAGTATCCTTTATCTTAATTTGTAACCTTTATGCATTCCTTGATCCAATTCTTCTTGATAAGTTCCTTTTAAATAAGGTTTCTTTTCTTTAGAAGAAGCCTCCGGATTAAATAGGATTCTATATTTTTCATACTTATTATAGTCCACAACATTTTCAACTAAATGTTGATAACGAAGATTATAAAGTGTGCGCATTTTTTCTAAGTCATTCGTATAATTTGAATCTTTTGCCAAATTTTTCAACTCTAATTTATCTTTTCCTATATTGAACAATTCTTCTGTTGCTTGCATTCTTTCATCTGCATATTGCCAATAAATATATTTCCAATCTTTTGTAACTACTGATAAAGCTTGAATTTCATCATTACCCCACATATTGGTCAATGCAATAGCTTCTCTAGATATCCCTTTCCGTTTTTTTATTAATGGTAACAAATTTTCGCCATCCATATTTTCTGGAATTTCAAGACCTGCATAACTCAAAATAGTGGGTGCTAAATCTATATTTGCAGTGATCGTTTCACGTTTAACGCCACGTTTATCATTTGGAGTTCTTGGGTCATAAATTATTAATGGAGATTTTGAAGCTTCTTCATAAGGCAACACTTTTCCTCCAAAATTATGAGCTCCACAACTATAACCGTTATCGCTTGTAAAAATGATGATGGTATTATCTGCAACACCTTGTTCTTCCAAAGATTTTCGAATCATACCTAATGCATAATCTACACCATGTATTAATTGATTATAACTTTGTATGGCATCTTGATAAGACTCTTCTGAATCTCGCCAAAAATTATACGCGTTATATTGACGGCCAGATTTTGCCTGTGGAGATAAATGAGTCGCATTTTCTGCACCATAATTTGCAGGCTTCTTATACGTTTTATCTTTATAAATAGCATCAAAATAAACATCGGGTGTGAAAGGTAAATGAGGTGCTTTAAAACTTATGGACATACAAAATGGTTTGTCCGAATTTTTAGCCTCCTTTATAAAATCTCCTGCCCAGGCTCCATAAGCTCTTGTACTATGAGGGTACTTATCTGCATAAGATGCTATTGTTGGATTTTTTGCCGTTTTATATTTAGTTTGCCCAGGACCTCCTCCCCACATATCAAAATAGCCTACTGGTAGATGTTTTTCTATTTTATCTGAATTTTTGATATCCAATTCGAAGCCAATTTTTCCAGCAAACCCTGTATAATAACCAGCTTCTTTTAAAAGAATAGGGTAGCTTTTTTCAAATTTATCTACAGGTAATTCTCCGTGTTCAAAATTACAACCCGTTTTATATTCATACATCCCAGTTAAAATATTCACACGACTCGCCATACAAATTGGCGTTGTATTGTAATGATTCTTGAACATCACGCCTTGTTCTGCTAACTTATCCATATTGGGAGTTACTACTTGCGGGTTTCCATAACACCCTGTGGCAATACTCGTTTGGTCATCTGATAATAAAAAAATAATATTTGGACGTTCTGCTTTTTGAACAACTTTATTTAGTGGTTTACATGAATAAAAAGCAAGTATGCTGACATAGACTAACACAATAATACTTTTAAATTGATTCATTAATTTTCTTTTTTTTAAATGTAGGTTATGATTTTACCTGTTATTAGAATATTTACCTACTTTTCGTTTATGTTTTTAGTCCTTTATAAATTTATAAAAACCTTTTTTGTTATTTGTGTCAAGTGTTTGTATAAGATAAACTCCTATACTTAATTCAGAAATGTCAATCGTTTTAGTTTTTCCTTTTAAATCTTTAATAACAGTCCATGTTCTACCATATAAATCTATAATTCTTATATTTTGTAATTCGGAAAGAGATTTAACAGTTACATAACTAGTAGCAGGGTTAGGGTATATTTTAGCGATTTCTAAAGCGTTGTCTTCAACAGACAATGTGCCAATACTTATATTTTTAGAAATAACAGTAACGCCTCCTAAATTATCTTTAAGTGTTAATGTAACCGAGTAATTTCCATCAGCTTGATACCTATGATTTACAGTTTTTCCATAAGAGGTTGTTCCATCTCCAAAATTCCAATCGTAACGCATAATCCATCCTTCAATATCATTGTCATTGATAACTTGGAAAACATAATTTTCTGTTAAACTTCCTTCTGTGACTAAATCAATACCTCCAGTTGGGGGTTGATTCCATTTGGGACTCCAATTAATACCTGGCACCCAATTCCCATTGATATTACTCCCACCAAATTCAAAAGCACCACTGTCGGGCTTGTTAACTGCTCCATCGGTTATACCAGAAATGTCAATTCCATTATCAATAGCCGAAGACGTTTCAATCAATCGAAAGTCTCCATAAGGTACACCTACAAAACCTAAATTATTGATATTTGATTTTTTTAAATTGTTTTTTAAATCGGTTCCTAAAACTTCATTGGTAGATAGATTATTCCATGTAAAAACACTTCTATAATCCCAGTCTTCTCCTGCTCTTATAAAGTGCGACCAAACTTTTTGATTAGAATCATCTGCAACTAAAGTATTATTAAATACCTTATTATTATTTACATCTCCGTTGATTGAAAGATGTACGTTGTACATTACGTTGTGGTGTACCAAGGCATTGTCATTAGAAGCATCTAAATAGATTCCTGCTTTCGCTCCATGTCCACCAACTGCATCCCCATTATGCGTATAGTTGTACCTCCATTCTGAATGTTCATAATCTTGTAATCCTCCTTTAATTCCACCCAAATCTGTATTGATCAATCCATAATTGTAAACATGATTTTTCTCTACCAGTGAATTGTAAATTCTATATTGTCTGATTCCAGAACGACCACAGTTGTATACCGTATTTCCAGTAGCTGTCAGGCGGTACCCGTCTATCGATATTCCGGGTGCAATACTCCCTGTCCAATTTACATCGTGCACCAAACAATTTTCAATATGACTGTCTTCATTCAGATTGTTTGCATTTAATTTTAACATAGAAATTCCAGATCCCCATGAATTGGAAACTTCACATTTTCGAATCGTATTGAATTTTCCTTTTATAGAAACTCCTGCTTGTTCTTTCCATCTTTCGGTGTTATAAAAAGGCCTTGGATATTCTACATTACATTCTTCAACTAAATTGTTATTTCCAAAAATGTCAATTGTTGCAGCAAAGAAATCTATTCCCTTCATAGCGATGTCATTTCCATTTATTTCAATTCCATTGATACGTGTTCTAGCCAAAACGTTTAATGTAGAAGGGTCTACACCATTAGGAGCATAAAAATACAAGCGATCCGTAGCTGAATCATAAAACCATTCTTTTTCAGCATCTAACAAACCTAATTTACCTGTAAGATGGTAATCAACATCATCTTCATTCTCTACAAAATTTTCAGTAGCTGTAAAACTAATTGAATTCGCTGTTTGTACTGTTACTGTTTCTGTCAAACTATTCCATTTGGTTAAAAATGGATAGGGCAACCATACTTTAGCTCCTATAATATCTATGGTAGAAATGTCTGTTAAATTAGTATCTGTTACCATAGAAGAAACTCCTGTACCTAGATAATCTACATTGGATGCACTTGCATATTCTTGACTTAATAAATTGTTACTGGTAAGGTTGGGCCACCTGGCGACCTGCATTTGTTCAGTACCTACAAATACTTGAGTCACTTCCTTCGCTACCGAGGCATAATAAATATTCCCTGAATCTAGTGTCCAAACAGACAAAGTATCTACACCTGATATTAGAGGTTGCTCATTCATATAAGCTTCAATAGTCAGCGGGCTATTTGAAGCATTTGTGTTTAAAATCGTCTCTTGATCATATACACCCGCTCTAAGACGAACAATACCATTTGCAGAGGTATTTGATAAAGCAGTAGCAATTGTTTTAAACGGAGCTTGCAATGTACCATTATTGTTGTCGTCACCATCAGGAGCAACATATACAATGGTTCCACTTCCATCTCCTCCCCCTGTAGTTTCATTGTCTTCACCACCTGCCACATTGATTATCTCATTGGTAATAGCATAGGCATCTAAATAAAAAATCAATCCTAGTTCATCATCAATATCTTGTTCTAAAAAACTCACAAAAACATTTATTGGAGTTCCACCTGAAGCTAAAGGACATTCCATAGGAACGGTAATTTGTGCAGTGATTTCTGTCCAACCAGTTGCAGAAATAGCCACATCTGACTGCAAAAGCTCAGTACCTCCATACCCTAAAGCTCCTGTATATTGAGATTTAATGTTTACGGTACGATTTTGATTCGATTTTAAATAAAATTTATATGAAATAATATCTCCTGGCGCTACATCTGTTCTTTTGATTGCCTGTAGGTTTCCAGTTCCTGTGCTAGTCACTTCTATTTTTAAAGACTTACTTCCTTCATAAGCGGTGTCAGAAGATGAGGTTTCTATAGTTGTTAAGGTTCCGGATGCATTTATTGTAAATCCATCTGTACCAGTTTCAAAACCATAAGTGGTTGTTTGAGATACTAGCGAACCTGAAAAAGCAAGCAAAATATAAAAGAGTATGGATTGTATTTTAATCATGGTGTTTTTTTGGTTTAGTTTGAGGTTTATATTTTTGGGATTGGAAGCAATCCTATATTATCAATATATACTTGTCCTTCTCCTGTTTTAGTTAGATGAAGACTAATTTCAGCATTTTTTCTACCCAATTCAAAATCGAGTTTTACAAACTTCCAATTGCTTTTTTTTGTAAATTCTATTTCTTGGGTGTTTATTTTTTTGATGAGTTTTCCTTTTTGCTTTATCTCTATCAACACTTCCCCTTTTTCTTTTGCTTTGATATACGCACCAAGTGTGTAGGTTCTATTCGGTTCTAAAGAATATATGTATTGAACAACACTTGCTTTTTTATTGCCTGCAAGCACAAGGCTATGTCCATGGATACTATAACGATCTTCTGGGTTTGTAGGAAAATTAAATCCCGGAAAATGTTCAATTGAGACTTTTCCTTTCCCTTCAACTGTCCAATGTGAAAATTTATCATTGTTATTCCCTTCTGCTTTTGCATAGGTCGTTCCATAATCAAAACTTCCATTTTTAACATGGTTTCTAACAAAAGGCAAATACTCTTTTTTTGTGTCTTGTGGTGGGTTGTTAAAGTCATGACCTGTTTTAAACGGTTCAGAATCCTCATCTAAAGCACCACTGTAATTTGGGAAATCGGAAAGTGGCGTTCGTTTTGAATTTGTTTTTTCAGTTTTGGAATCGAAGCGAATATTATTTTGTTGAAATACTTCGGGCTTTGCCATAATAGCCAATGAAGTTTTATTATTTACGACTACAGAACCGAATTGGTCAAAAGGTCCTTCCCATGGTCCATATTTGTTATTGATATCTGGACTTACAGTATTGTTATAAATAATATGATACTGCCCAGGTCTATTACTTCGAATTCCATCTTTCATCCCACTCACAATATTATGATGGGCAATGATATTATTCGAATAATTGTCAAAATAGATCCCTATAAATTTATCATTGTTGTTATGAATTTTATTGTGATGTATATGAATATTATCTGCATCTGTTCCTCCACATTTTATCACCCCTAAATCTTCTGAATTTCTGCCAGGATTGTATATGTGATTGTATTGAATTGTATGTGCTCCTCCACCCATAGAAATACATACACGACCTGTTTCATGAATGCTATTATGACTAATTAAATGTCCTTTTCCTTTTAAAGAAATTGGTGCGCCTGCATGACTTCCTAAAAAGTTAACATCATGAATGTCACAGTTTACAACTTGGTTATTTGTTCCTGTTATCAATAT
>TARA_B110000503_G_scaffold50451_2_pt1 | contig 12302 bp, 9 predicted proteins | sample TARA_B110000503 | Tara Oceans TARA_B110000503 (sample SAMEA4397472) | marine metagenome | biome: Polar Biome; feature: [SRF] surface water layer (ENVO:00010504); material: water (ENVO:00002006), including particulate matter (ENVO:01000060) such as... | depth 5 m
GTTTCCATAGTTGGGTAGCTGAAGCAGGTTGCTTATTTTTACTTGGCGAAAGATAATATAATAATAACAATAAAAAAGCAAAAAATGATAATAAAAATAATTAATAGCGGTGCATTGCACACCGCCTCAGCAGTCGACCTAGCTTTTATGGCAATTTGATGGTGACAATCATGGGTAAGTGGTCAGAAATATGCCAAGTGTTTTGTTGTATTACTTGAGCGTCCCCCGCTTGCACATGATCGCTATAAACAAAGTAATCAATGGTACGGTCTGGGCCAGACACCTCTTTGCGATTAGGGAAGTGGGTAAACCAATTGCTAGCGTTAGGTCCAGTTGCATTTTCTACACTTGGGATGACATTGAACTGGTCGTAAATGAGTGAAAATTCACTATTGGCTTGGTAGTAGTGACGGGCCGTGGCGTCTAGGTTTTCATATTGACCTGGCGGTAATAGGTTAAAGTCACCAGCAATGATCCAAGACTCACCATTTTCATTCTTACCCTTCAACAACCTCTGTAAATAGGACACTTGTTGCTGCATGGTATCAGAGCCTTGGGCAAAGGCATCAAAGTGAGTGTTCATTAGGGTCAGCTTGTTACCCCCGGCGACTGGCAGGCTAACTTCTTGGATGGCACGGCGGAAGTTAAATTGGTCAGTGACTGGGTCGGTTTTGATGCTGGCTAACTGGTGGCGCAATGCATCCCCCAGCTTGTACTTGGAAATGACGGCTAGTTTCATGCCTACTGAACCCATTATTTGTGGCAGAGGTACAAAGCTAGCCTGCCAATAAAAAGCCTCACTGTAGTTGTTGTATTCTGCAGGCAACATGGCCAGCAAACGCTGTAGTTGGTCTTCATAGTCTGTACGTTTTGCATTGTCATGTAGCTCTTGTAGCAAAATAACGTCTGGGTTTTGCTCAATAATTAACTCTGCAACCTGATTAAAGGTTTGTTCAATATCACTTTTTATGGGCCTAATGTCTGGCCCATCACCGTCTAAGCGGTCATACCAGAATTCGTAATTTTTACCCGCCATATACTGCACATTCCAACTGAGTACCTTGACCTGTTGGCCGGCTTCCAAAACCGGCGCATTGGCTTTATTAACCACTGCTTCAGCCTGTAATGCGGGTGGATGAAAAGTGATACTCCAAATTAATAAAGCCAACGCAGCAGCTAAAAAAATGAGGCGGATGACTGTCCATTTAACACTTCTTATTAAAAAATTGAGCATTTTCCATTCTCTTATAGTGATGTCTGGTGGAATCAATAACAGTGTACGTGCCTGCATGGCTATTCGTCCAGTTTGATGGTGATTGACATTGTATGTCATTCGCGTAAAATCTTTATTGAATGAGTATTCAATAAAATCAAACCTACTATTTTTTGGCCAATCCTATGCAACACACACCGCTCTATATTCATGGTGCTCAGCAGCGAGCTACTTCTAATGAGACCTTTACTAGTATCAACCCAGCCTCAGGTCAGCCGTTAGCCACCATAGACCAAGCTAGCCAAGGGGATGTGGACGCTGCCGTTGTATCTGCTCAAACTGGTTTTGATATTTGGTCAACGATGATGCCTGTTGAACGTGCTCGCATCTTACAAAAGGCAGCCCAACTGTTGCGCCAGCGTAATGATGAACTGGCAGAACTGGAAGTATTAGACACGGGTAAACCGTTGCAAGAAGCCAATTGTGTAGATATTGCATCGGGTGCTGATGTGATTGAGTATTACGCAGGGCTTATCAGTGGTATGCAGGGCACTCAGCAGGATTTAGGCCAACATGCTTTTTTTATGTCACGCCGTGAGCCATTAGGGGTGTGTGCAGGTATTGGGGCATGGAATTATCCTATTCAAATCGCCTGTTGGAAGGCCGGTCCGTGCTTAGCTGCTGGCAATGCCATGATCTTTAAACCATCAGAAGAAACCCCTTTAAGCGTTATGAAGTTGGCCGAAATCTTTACCGAAGCGGGTGTGCCCGATGGTGTATTTAACGTGGTACAAGGCGATTACCGTGTAGGCCAAATGCTCACTGCCCATAAAGATATTGCTAAAGTTTCGTTTACTGGAGAGTCTGGTACTGGTAAAAAGATTATGGCAGATTCCGCCTCCAACCTTAAGCAGGTGACCATGGAGTTAGGCGGCAAGTCGCCTATGGTGGTGTTTGACGATGCCAAAGTAGATAACGCTGTAGCGGGTGCGATGCTAGCCAATTTCTATACTCAAGGTGAAGTGTGCACCAATGGCACGAGAGTTTATGTACAGGCAGGGATCTATGATGAATTTGTAGCCAAAGTGGTTGCCCGTGCGAATAGCATTAAGCTTGGTGATCCACTTGATTTAGACACTCAAATGGGGGCCTTGATTAGTGCCCAACATCTGGAAAAAGTGCTGGGCTACATTGACGGTGCTAAACAAACGAGCGCACGTTTAGCTTGCGGCGGCCAGCGCCATATATCTGCAGCGACTAAGGACGGCTACTTTGTTGAACCCACCGTGTTTGTAGATTGCACAGATGACATGGTGCATGTAAAAGAAGAGATATTTGGTCCAGTGATGTCTATTTTGAAATTCACTGAGGAAGACGAAGTCATTGCTCGCGCCAATGACACTGATTATGGCCTGGCGGCCGGTGTGTTTACTCAAGATATTAGCCGCGCTCACCGAGTTATTAATCAAATGCAAGCGGGCATCTGTTGGATTAATAGTTGGGGTGATTCGCCTGCAGAGATGCCTGTGGGTGGTTACAAACAATCGGGCATTGGCAGGGAAAATGGTCCTGAAACCCTACACCAATACACCCAGGTGAAAAGCGTCTTTGTGCGCTTAGACGATTTAGAATCTCCTTATTAAGGCAGGCTTGAAGATGACACAGAAATACGATTACATTATTGTAGGTGCGGGTTCTGCGGGCTGTGTATTGGCCAATAGGCTCAGCCAAAGTGGTGAGCACCAGGTGCTGTTGTTAGAAACGGGTGGCAGCGATAAAAGTATCTTTATTCAAATGCCTACGGCCTTGTCGTACCCCATGAATACAGAAAAGTACGCTTGGCAATTTCACAGTCAAGCTGAAGCAGGACTCGATGGTCGTGAAATGCATTGTCCCCGTGGCAAGGTGTTAGGAGGCTCATCGTCCATTAATGGCATGGTGTATGTGCGGGGCCACGCCATGGATTATGAACAGTGGCAAGAACAAGGTGCGGTGGGCTGGAATTATGCAGATTGCTTGCCGTATTTCAAACACGCTGAAACTTGGCAGGGTGGAGAAAACGAATACCGAGGTGGAAGCGGCCCAGTGGAAACCTGTGGTGGCAATAACATGGTTCTAAACCCACTCTATAAAGCCTTCATCGATGCGGGTCAAGAAGCAGGTTACCCCTACACTAAAGACTATAATGGTGAGCAGCAAGAAGGTTTTGGAGCCATGCACATGACGGTTAAAAATGGAGTGCGCGCCAGCACCAGCAATGCCCATTTACGCCGAGCCCTTAAACGATCTAACCTGACTTTGATAAAAAGAGTGACCGCTCAAAAGGTGTTGTTTGATGGTAAGCAGGCCACAGGCATAGAATACCTTGAAGGCACGCAGCTTAAACAAGTGCACGCCAACAAAGAAGTGATACTCAGCGCCGGTTCCGTAGGCTCACCCCAATTATTACAACTATCTGGCATCGGTCCTGCTCAAGTGTTAGCCGCAGCTCAGGTACCCCTAGTACACGATTTGCCAGGCGTTGGTGAGAACCTACAGGATCACTTGGAAGTCTACTTTCAATACCGCTGTAAGCAGCCCATAAGTCTTAACAGTAAACTTGATTATTTTAATATGGGCTTAATAGGCGCACGCTGGATACTCACCAAAACCGGGCTAGGTGCAACCAACCACTTTGAGTCCTGCGGTTTCATTCGCTCGCGTGCGGGACTGAAATGGCCCAATATTCAGTACCACTTTTTGCCAGCAGCCATGCGTTATGACGGCAATGCCGCCTTTGATGGTCATGGTTATCAGGTTCACGTTGGGCCTAATAAACCAAGCAGTCGTGGTCATGTTCGTATCGTGTCTAATCAAGCCAGTGATGCGCCTGAAATAGTGTTTAACTACATTACTACAGCCCAAGACAAGCAAGATTGGCGTGACTGTATTCGCCTCACCCGAGAACTGCTTAATCAGCCGTCCCTAGACCCGTTTAAAGGTGAAGAAATTCAGCCTGGGGCCAAGGTGCAAACCGATGATGAAATTGATGCTTGGGTGAAACAAAACGTTGAAAGCGCTTACCATCCGTCGTGTACCTGCAAAATGGGTGCAGAAGATGATGCTATGGCGGTGCTCGATAGTGAGTGCAAAGTGCGCGGTATAGAAGGCCTAAGAGTGGTTGATTCTTCGATCTTTCCTGTGATTACTAACGGTAACCTAAACGCACCAACCATTATGGTAGCGGAGAAGGCAGCTGACTTAATTTTAGGTAAAGCGCCCCTAGCACCTGTGATAGCAAAAGTCTGGATCGCAGATCAATGGCAAGAGACGCAGCGCACGGGTACACCCCTGCGCGCCCTCGAATTAGCAACAGATCATTCGCTTTAGGTTGCTGCGAACGGGGTGATAAATCACGACAGGACGGGGTGATTGTATTACACTAAGTAGCCATACTGATTCTAAGAGCTACATATTGCGCTATGGTTCATCAAGACTTATCTATTATTATTCCTGCTAAAGCGAGTGGCGAATTTATTGTAAAAAAGGTAGGCGTGTTGCTGGACTATTTACAGCAGCACTGGCACGGGCAGTTTGAAGTGGTGGTGTGTGTTAATGGAGTGTTAACTGAGGTTGAGGCCACTCATGCCACCTTAATGACCCATTTTAAAGCAGACTCGCGCATTGTATTACATCAACACCTAGCGCCAGCAGGTAAGGGCGCGGCACTGCAATCAGCTTTTTTAGCGACCCAGTACAATTTAATTGCCTTTATCGATGCAGATCTGCCTTTTAATTTGGCGTTCTTAGGCCAAGCCCAAACAGTGGTTGAAGATGGGTCAAGTTTAGTGGTGGGTAACCGTCGCTTGCCAACCAGTCGGGTCCATTTGCCCACAGAACTCTTACCATCGCTCTTTAAAAGGCATGTTTTTGGCCTACTCTACAATAAGGTAGTGAGGCTGATGTTTGGTATTGAGCAATCTGACACCCAGTGCGGCATCAAACTGATGACCCGTGAATTTGCTAAAAAGCTGTTTTGTCATTTGACGTGCCATGGTTTTTCTTATGATGTGGAAATGTTTTTATTGGCCCAAGGGCACAAGGATAAGGTGTCCTCTATCCCCGTGACCTTGCTGCATGATAATGCCCAGACCACCCTAAGACTTGGCAGTGAATTGATTCGGTCTATCAGATCCTTAGCGCATCTTAAATACAAAAAAATGCGTGGTGAATACCAACCACGACCCGTGCTAAGCGAAATCCAAAATAAACAACTGCAAATTACCTCTGATGACTGGGGGATTTCACCCGCCGTTAACGAAGGCATGCTCAGGTTGGCGCAACTCGGGGTCATCAAGCGGGTGTCAATTATGGCCAATAGCCTGCATAAAGATTATCTACTTGATGAGTTAAAAGCCGTACCTAACATTCAGCTAGGCTTGCACTTTAACCTGACCAACGGTGCGCTGTTAGGTCAAGCAACGGGCCATTACCATAGTGATGGGCTGGCACAAACCAAACCTTTGTTGCATTTTATTAAACAAAGTTGGTTTGGGTGTCGCATCCTTTCAACTGTGTTGCTGAAAGATATTGAGACCGAATTCACGCTACAAGTAAAGGCGTTGCAGCAGCAGGGTGTGGCCTTAAGTTATTTTGATTCTCACCATCATGTGCATTTGTTGCCCGGGGTGATTGACCGTATTGCAGCCCAAGCTAAAAGCCTAGGTGTGGGCCACACTCGGCTGGTGCTCGATTGGGGTTTATTAGGTAAACCCCAATTCTTATTGTGTTGGTTTTCCCTCACGGCCAGACGTGCTGTAAAGCGCACAGGCTTGTCCTATCTGCCGTTTAAATACCCAGGACGTAAACAGTTCATGCTGCGTAATCAATGGCAACGTCAGTTAGCTCAAGTCACTGAACCAACGGAAATCATCTGTCATCCGGCCAGCCAAGGTGACCTGCAACGGTTACCGCATGAATACGCAGACCATTATGACGGTGCGCGGGTTGATGAATTTTGGGCCTTGTATAATTTGAGCCGTTAAAAGCAGACCTATCATTAAGATTAAGCTAAAATAACGCTCTTAGGTATTGCCCACACCGCCTGACGTGAAGTGAAACTTAAAACTGCTAGGTGTAGTGTTACCCCATTAGACGAATGACTTAATTGCAAAGCCATTAGCTGGGCTTGATTGGTAAAGTGTCTAAATACAAGGACAAATAGTCGGTGATCACTTGACGGGCTAGGTTTGAATCAATGCCCTTTGGGTTAAGGGCGCCCCGCAACCAAATGCCATCAATTAGTGCAGCTATGCTGATGGCTACCATCTGCGCCTGCTGATGGGGCATACAGCGCTTTAATTCAAACCTTAGATACGACAGTAAGCGTTTTTCATTGACCCGCTGTAAGCGATTTAACGCAGGGTCATGCATGGCTTGAGCCCAAAAAGCTAACCACGTTTTAACCACCGCTTCATCCTGCTGGTGGGAGCTAAAATTCTCTCCCACAATGGCCTCTATGCGCCCTAGCATATCGTTCTTGGGCACCTTAGATAAACGTCTATTAATGCCATTAGACAGATCTTTTAAAACACTGCGCATAGTGGCTTCAACGAGGCCACTTTTACCGTCAAAGTAGTGGTTAATGATGCTTGGTGAGATGCCAGCCTGCTGGCCAATTTTGGCCACTGAAGCATGCAAAAACCCCACTTCATTGATGACTTCCATAGTGGCGCGTATCAACTGTGGGCGTCTAATTTCCGGCATTCCAACTTTTGGCATTACAATGACCTATGTTGATTCATTTAGTGAGCCACAGCCTTAGAAAATACTTGCATAATCACCACACCAGCTATGATAAAGATGATGCCTACAAACGCAGGAGCGTCTAATCTTTGTTGAAATACGAAGTGACCAATGAATGAAATAAAAACAATGCCAAGACCTGACCATACGGCATACACGACACCAATAGGTATCACTTTGAGGGTGATGGAAAGTAAGTAAAATGCTAACCCGAAACCAACAAAAACAACTACAGAGGGGACCACTTTGGTAAACCCTTCGGAGTATTTAATGGCGGATGTACCAACAACTTCACACACCACAGCAGCCAGTAGTACTAACCAACTTTTCATTACTAACCCTTGAATATGAATGATTTAAAAATGAACCTTACCCGATGATAGGCTGTGGTGCGAGACAATTAACTATTGTCAGAAGATTTTTCTAGGGCCAAGTAATTGTCTATGCCCACGATACGATCTTGGGCATGATGGTTGACGTAAATAACCGACGTTTCTTTAGCGGCACAAATCTTTTCAATGAGGGCTAAAACTAGTTGGCGATTGATGTCGTCTAACCCCAAACAAGGCTCATCTAGAATTAATAGTGGTGGGTGCTTAACCATAGCTCTGGCAATGAGCAGCAGGCGCTGGTCTCCATAAGACAGCTTATTAAAAGACTGGTCACCGCGCTTGTGCATGCCTAATAAAGCTAACCATTGATCCGCAATCTGCTTTTGCTGGTCGCTACTTTTGCTGTACAAGCCAATGGAATCGTAAAAACCAGAAATGATGACATTGCGTAAACTTGTGCCCACTCTGTACTCCCATTGCAAAGCGGTGGAGACATAGCCGATGTATTGTTTGATCTGCCAAATGCTTTCGCCATTTCCCCGTTGGTAACCAAATACAAAAATATCGTTGGAGTAACATTGGGGGTGATCGCCAGTAATGAGGGACAAAAGTGCTGTTTTACCGCTGCCATTAGGGCCACTCAGTTGCCAGTGTTGATTTGATTCTATGGTCCAATTGAGGTCCTTAATCAATACCATGTCAGAGTGTTTGATACAGATATCAGTCAGTTTCACCAAAGGCTGTTGCGGGTTTAATCCCGGGCTTGCGTTATTTGTTTCGGCAGCCGGCACCTGCAAGTCTGTGGTTTTAAGGTGCAGGAGTTGGTATAGCTCAGCGTAACCTTGATGGTCTTGACGCTCCACTTGATGACGCAGTTCACCTTGTTCTATGTAAGCAATGTGGCTAATAAAATCTGGAATTTCATCAAAGCGGTTGAGCACCATCACCACAGGGGTATGCTGCACCACTTCTGTTAGGTAATGTTGCAGCATTGCGTGGGTTGCGCTATCTAGGCCATCAAATGGCTCGTCTAAAACCAACAGGTCAGCATGACAAGATAAGGCCCTAATGAGCATGACTTTGCGCGATTCACCGGTTGATAATTTGCGAAAGGCACGCTTGAGGATATAGTCTAACTCAAACTTTTGAATGAGACTGCGTGCAACAACTGGGTCTATGTCATCGGTAAAAATGATTTCAGATACAGGCGTGCCGAGGCTTATGATGTCGAGAATATCGGCATCATCTTTTTTAAGTTCAGCTTGAATGAGTTCAGCTTGGGCTTCAAAGGAAACCCAGCCAATTTTGGCAGGAAGACCACTGCTAGTGCCAGCTAGGATATCACCATAGCCAACGAGCACAGCAGCGAGGGCGGACTTACCGGCGCCATTGGCGCCAGTAATCAACCAGTGTTGGTGTTGCTTGATCTGCCAGTTAATGCGTTTAAGTTGAAAACCTTCATCAAACTCTACCGACAAATCATGCAGCTGTATCATAGAGAATCTCGCTTAGATGATCTTCTTCATGTCCGCCATATGGCCACGCAAAGTAGCACCAATGGCTTCTACAGGGTGGCTGCGTAGGGCTTCGTTGACTTCGATTAAACGGGCGTTATCTACGCCGTTGTCGTCGCTAACAAGGCCGCGGCCAATCACGTCTGTGTCGATGTCTTGCATGAAATCATGCAACAAAGGCAAACACGCGTGGTTGTATAGGTAACAGCCGTATTCTGCAGTATCAGAAATAGTGGCATTCATTTCGTACAACTTTTTACGAGCAATGGTGTTCGCAATCAGTGGGGTTTCATGCAAAGACTCATAATAAGCAGAATCTGCAATGATGCCTGCTGCAGTCATGGTTTCAAAGGCGAGTTCTACGCCAGCCTTAACCATCGCGACCATAAGGATGCCGTGGTCGAAGTATTCTTGTTCAGAGATTTCCATATCACCCGCTGGGGTTTTTTCAAAAGCAGTTTCACCTGTTTCTGCGCGCCAGCCAAGTAGGTTAACGTCATCATTGGCCCAGTCGGCCATCATGGTGCTAGAGAAGGTGCCATTGATAATGTCGTCTTGGTGCTTGTTGTACAAAGGACGCATGATCACTTTCAATGCTTCAGAAAGATCAAAAGCCTTGATCTTGGCTGGGTTAGACAGGCGGTCTAACATGTTGGTTACGCCGCCATATTTGAGTGCTTCAGTAATGGTTTCCCAACCGTACTGAATGAGCTTTGATGCATAAGCTGCGTCTATGCCCTTATCAATCATCTTGTCAAAGCACAACAAGGATCCTGTTTGCAGCATGCCACAAAGAATGGTTTGTTCACCCATAAGGTCAGACTTTACTTCGGCAATAAAGGACGACATTAATACGCCTGCCTTATGGCCACCGGTACCTACGGCATAGGCTTTAGCTAGAGCTAAACCTTGACCTTGAGGATCGTTGGCCTCGTGCACGGCGATCAAAGTGGGTACACCAAAGCCGCGCACGTATTCAGCACGTACTTCAGAACCAGGGCACTTAGGCGCCACCATGATCACGGTTAGGTCATCACGGATCTGCATGCCTTCTTCGACAATGTTAAAGCCATGTGAGTAAGACAAGCATGCGCCTTGCTTCATGAGTGGCATTACTGCAGTCACTACTGGGGTGTGCTGCTTGTCAGGAGTAAGGTTAAGTACCACGTCTGCAGTGGGAATGAGCTGTTCGTAGGTGCCTACGGTAAAGCCGTTTTCAGTGGCATTTTTGAACGACTGACGCTTCTCGTCGATCGCTGATTGGCGCAGGGTATAGGATACATCTAGACCACTATCACGTAGATTCAAACCTTGGTTAAGGCCTTGAGCACCACAGCCAATGATGACCATTTTTTTGCCTTTAAGCGCATCGACGCCTTCGGTGAATTCATCCATGTGCATAAAGCGGCACTTGGCTAGTTGTTCAAGCTGCTCGCGCAATGGCAAGGTATTAAAGTAGTTATTAGACATGGGGGAATCCTGTGGTTTTAAGATCGATAATTTTGCGTCTGGTCGCACTGCGTTGATCATACGCCTTGTTGATGTTTTCGTAAATTGATATATATGCCACACTGTGAGCCATATATTGAAACACAGACTTAAAACTATGCTAAGGTCTAAGCTATGGATATAAAACACCTCAAACACTTTCTCGTGTTGGCAGAAAATTTACACTTTGGTAAGGCCAGTGCTGCGAGCCATATCAGTTTATCTGCGTTGTCGCGCAATATAAGGCAACTAGAGCAACAGCTTGGGGTACCATTATTTAATCGTGATAACCGCAGCGTGCAACTCACCCGCGAAGGCCAAAGCTTTGTTAGCTACGCCCGCTCAGCAGTAGGTGACTGGGATGCGATCCGTAATCAGGTGCAAGATGCGAATAGCCAGTTACAAGGTGAAGTGAGTTTATATTGCTCTGTTACTGCGGTGTACAGCTTGTTGTTTGATCTGTTTCAGCGGTTTCGCCAAGACCACCCGAATATAGAAATAAAGCTCCACACCGGTGATCCAGACCAAGGTATTGCTCATGTTATGTCTGGTGAAGAGGATCTCGCTATTGCGGCCAAACCAAAAACCCTACCCAGGGAGTTAGCCTTTAAACCCATGAAGATATCGCCCTTGGTGTTTATAGCACCCAAAGATCAAAGTAACTTAGAGCAGCCTTTAATGACGCCCACCAGCCCTCAAGAATGGTCTCAAGTACCCATGATTTTGGCAGAGGGGGGGTTATCTCGTCAGCGCACAGATGCATGGTTTAGAGCCATGGATGTGGCTCCAAAAATCTATGCCCAAGTGGCTGGCAATGAAGCTATTGCCATTATGGTGAGCCTTGGTTTAGGCATTGGTGTGGTGCCAAAAATCGTATTGGATAACAGTCCTACCCTTGATCGAATTCAAATATTAGATGTAAAGCCTCAGCTTGAAGCTTATGATGTGGGTTTGTTTGCCCTTAAAAAGAATCTTAAAAAACCCTTAGTTAGTGCCTTATGGCAACTAGTGGCACAGGGCTCAAATTAATGGGGAGTCATAATGCCCCAACAAGGACCAATTCATGATCAATAAAGTATTTTCCAGTGATAACACAGCAGGCGCAGCACCTGCTGTGTTACAAGCCATTCTGGACGCAGGTCTGGGCATTCAGCCACCCTATGGCAACGATCACCATAGTGAGCAAGTGGAGCAGGCCTTGGCAGACATTTTTGAGTGTCCAGTCAAGGTGTTTATAGTGGCCACGGGCACCGCTGCCAATGCTTTGGGTTTGAGCGTATTAACACCACCATGGGGTGCCATCCTTTGTCATCCGCAAAGCCATATTAATATTGATGAGTGTGGTGCCCCAGAGTTTTTTACTCACGGTGCTAAATTGGTTTTAGTGGATGGAGACCACAGTAAAATTTGCCCAACAGCATTAGCCGCCGTGGCAGCTCCCAACACAGGTGATCCGCATACGGTGCAAACGTCTGTGGTGAGCGTTAGCCAAACCACAGAAACGGGCAGTATTTATAGCTTAGACGAGTTGTCTGAAATAGGCCGTATCTGCCAACACAATGGTTTAAAATTTCATATGGATGGTGCTCGGTTTGCTAATGCCTTGGTCGCTTTGGGCTGTTCGCCTGCAGCCATGACATGGCAAGCAGGTGTTGACGTGTTATCTTTTGGAGCCACCAAAAACGGCACTTTGGCAGCCGAAGCCATTGTGCTATTCGACCCCACATTAGCCCAAGAAATGACATGGAGGCGTAAAAGAGCAGGACATTTAATCTCTAAAATGAGATTGGTGTCGGCGCAACTGGAAGCCTATCTGCAGCAGGATTTGTGGCTTAACAACGCCCGCCACGCCAACGCTATGGCACTGAGGCTAGATCAAGGGTTACGCTCTATTGAGGGAGTGGAAATACAAGGTGAGACAAGCTCTAATATGTTCTTTTGTAAGATGCCTAGTGCAATAATTGAAGGGTT
>TARA_B110000503_G_C7172509_1_pt1 | contig 12293 bp, 12 predicted proteins | sample TARA_B110000503 | Tara Oceans TARA_B110000503 (sample SAMEA4397472) | marine metagenome | biome: Polar Biome; feature: [SRF] surface water layer (ENVO:00010504); material: water (ENVO:00002006), including particulate matter (ENVO:01000060) such as... | depth 5 m
AAAAAGAATGTTCTCATTCTCTTCGTTTCCTAATTCGTATTCTACTATACTGTCTTCTATGTATTTTGTATTCTCTAACCAGTAGAGCATAAAATCTCTACTTTGTAATTGAGTTCTATTAATTCTTAATAATCTTTTGCTTTCTTTTTTCTCTATATTAGCTATATACTCATCGAATGTATAGGAAGGGTTCCATTTATTTTTCTCTTGAAATGAGTTAATTTCATATGCATTTTCGTAAATCACACGAGTGTAATTTCCAAGTTTTAAATCCTCTCCGTAAAATTCTTGCTCTTGTTTATAACCTTTTTTATTTGAACTTAGTACTATTATAGACTTTGGAGGAAGATCGTATTTACTACGTACATTATCAAACATTTCATAATAGGTATTCCGATGGGAGGGAGTATGATTAGTATTGTTTGTAAAATTATCAGCTTCCCACCCAAAATACAAAAGCATTGTTAATCTACCTTTTTTCATATTCACAATCAATTCGGGGTGTTTTTTGAAAAGCTTATCAAAAAAGCCAGTTTTTATTGCTTTTGGATTATGCCGTTGGGAGTGTAGGTTTAACTGTAGTATAATTTGTTTTGTTTTTTGATTTTTAATTGCAAGTAAAGCTTCGGGATAGGGTAACTCGGTGGCAGGGGTATACTTTTTTAACAGCTCTACCATAGCAGGTTTATGAAAGGTATAACCGGTATCGCTGATGCTGTATGTGTTGGGTTTAAGCAACCTACAAAACCAGTCGGAACTTTCTACTAAGGGGTTAGCTTGCCCAGGTTCACTATACCTTTCATCTAATGTTGTCCAAATTACATTGTCTATTAGCTTTTTTACAACTTGTAGATAATCTAGGCTCGCATAATTATACTTTTGCACAATTAAACTTCTTTATATTATACTTTAATTTTTACCAGGATACATCCCAATCCTCAAATTCGGCAGCCAAGCAGTCGATTTTATAATCCTTTCTTCCCCCAACTATTTCTTGAATTTTATTTTTTGCAGTATTACGTATACCGTTAATGCCGTGAGTAAGAGCTAAATTAGATGGACCTGCAGTACCTGCTCTTACAGCGGATTCATTATGCCAGATGTGTGCATTCATTTGGGAGAGTACCACTATGGCTCTAATTGTTTCCGCATTAATTGAGGTACTTTCATTTAAACATAGTTGAATATCGTGTACTATGTCTGCAATTTCTTGAGCGTATTCTTCCTTGTGTTCTGGTATTTTGACTTCTTTGAGTTGTGCTATTGAAAGCCTATCTACTAGTTCGGCTAAAGTGGGAAGGTATTTTCTATTTTCCATGGTTTAGTTTATTATACTTTGTTTATAGTTTATCATTCTTAGTATCAGGTACATATTCACCTATTTCGTAATGACTTATCTCGCCATTAAAGACAGGACGATCAGGTATACTATCATCTACTTCTATTGTTTCATACCATTCGGCTAACTCAGGAAAGGTGGTTTTGAAGTCTTTACCTCTTCTTTTATCATACTGCATGTAAAAACTTTTGAAATCGTGAAATAACACATCTCTATCTGATTCTGTTCCGCTGTGACCTCTATTGACTACTTCAATATAATCAAGAAGTCTTTCAAATTGAGCTAATTCATGTATATTAAATAAAGGAGTATTTTTATTTTCATTATACCATTTTTTTAGCTTAGCATGTAGTTCTTTTTTTATGTTATCAGGTAGAACAAGGGGGGACATAAATGCTGGCCATCTTAGTATATTTAAATCAACATTAGGTCTATTATGACCGTATTTTGTTTTAAGTATTTTTATATCTTCTAAAAATTCAACAATACTAACAAGAGATAGACTATTTACTGTCATCATTATTGTTAATGATCTAAATATTTTAGGGTTTGCTTTTTCAATAAACTTGACCATATTTGATCGCCATTCATCGTATTTCAAACCATCTCTAATGTACTCGGCGTGAAGTCCAAGTGATTCATTACTGGTATATAGATCAAATTGTTTTATTTCTAATTGATAAGTAGCATCAATTAGCTTGTTTAGTAATCTTTCATTTACTCCAAGGTTTGAATTAACTGCAAATCTTAAATTTTTAGAAGGATGTTTTTTCATTAACTCGATGAAATTCCAGAAATTAAAACTTTGTACAGGTTCGCCTCCAGTAATTCTTATTTCCTGTAGAGTTTTTGTCAGCTCTGGCCACCATTCTAAAAAAGCAACAACATAGGGGTTATCTAAACCATTCTTACTAAATTGTTCTGACCATGATCCATCGCTTTGGTATGCTCCGCTACTAAAGGATTTAAATTTTTGATAAGGTCCATTCTCTGTAATATCTTTTCCCCATGTGGTGCTATAACCGGCATTACAGTAGCTACAGGCAAAGTTACAAGTTCTATCAAAACTAACTTCTACAGTTTTTAATAAAATATCTTGATTATAATCTAAATCTTTTAAGTCGGCAATTTCTTTATCTGTGTAGATATTACTCTTGTAAACCCTATCTGATATGTTATCTCTACCAATGTCTTCAATTTTCCAACAATAAGAACACTCTGCTGGTCTGACGCCTGTTAGCATCATTTTTCGCATCTCTTTCTTATGCTTGGTATTATGAAGTGCGGATGGATTGTCTTTTAGTTCCTTTAAATCTATAGGGTGGGGTAAAGGAAGGTGGCATGAATTTGTGAACCCATGTCCTAAATGTAAACTAGCATTATACCACTTTGCGGCGCAGAAGCTTTTACTTATTGAATTTAAACGAGTTTCTCTCCATTCTCTTAATTCTTCTGACATATTAAACTATTTTAGCTGGTCTTGCGGATTTATTAAATTCTAGATGTTTTTCCTGTTTGACTTCTTCAGTTTCATAAAGTTCTCCATGGTTACCGTTTCCGGATTTATCAAATGTTTTAAACCTTGAATTTCTTTCCCAATCAAACCAGAGGTACAGGTTTTCTGGTTTTTCAATACTACTATTATATATTTTTACTTCAAATATTTCACCGTGAAACCAAAATTGATTTTCGTTGAAAGAGTACGGGTTAGCTACACCTATAAAAATTGTTTGATTTGAATAATCATACACTTGCCCACAATCTTTGCTTTTGTAAAGTATATCATTGATGTACATTTTAAACTTATCATGGGTTTTAACAATCTTTATTTTAATAATATCGCTAATATAAGATTCAGTTTCTTTTTTTAACTTTTCAAAATTAATTGCCCATTCTCTGATTTCTTTATCTTTTATTGTGTCTAACAATAAAGTGTTATCAAAAAAAGCCCATCGGGAAACTAAAGCATTTAAAACTTTTGTGGTTACGGGTTTAGGTATGATTTTCTTAATGTAATTAATCCACCATTCTTCGTAGTCTTTATTATCTTCTCCTTTTAACCCAAAATATATATCATCGTAATGTATCTCTTCTCCGACGTGTTTAAACCAGCACCATTTTACTGATGATGATACTAAGTCTTCTTCTAATAGTGTTAAGGTTTTTTGAGTAAAAATACCCATATTGTAACCTGTTCTGCCCATAAGGCATTGTTCACTATTTAAAATATCCTCAAGTTTACTTGATTTATAGGTTATTTCATACGTAAAATCACTATTTAGTAGGTTATACTTTTTTGTATTGGTATTGTTTCTGGTTTCGTTTTTAACGATGTATGCTAATTTATCTTTAAATATCATAATGCTTTACATTTTGCTAAAAATTCTTCAAGCTCGGGAAATGTTTTTACAAAGTTAGTGTTTCTTCTTTTATCATGTTCTGTAACAAATTTATAAAAATCTTTTCGATTTCTGTTTAAATGCTCTCCGCTTTCTTCTACAATAAACCAATCTTTAATTCTTTTAATTTTATTTATTTCGATATCAGTAAATCCATACCCATCTAAACCGGTACGCATTTGTTCATAAAAGTCAGCTAATTTTGCCTGTTCATCAATCTCTGTTACCCATTCTTTATCAAGTATCTTGACAGTCTGATGGGTGGGCCATCGAAGGTACGATGAATCTAATAAAAGAGAAGAACCCCAGTATCTTGTTGGATTATGGTGTCTTTCTTTTAGTATTATTACGTCTTCTATTAATTTTTTATAGCTAGGAACTGAAAGAGCATTATAGGTTGACATTATGTCAATGGTCATTGGTTTAAATTTATCTAATAAAAAATCTACTCTTTCGTAAAATTGATTATAGTTAAATCCATTTCTAATATAGTTTGCTTGTTCTCCGTAAGCGTCACAAGAAGTAAAGATTATAAATTCGTGTACTAGTTCTTTATCAATTATTATTTCAACTTTCTCTACAAATTTTTTAAATAACGATTCAGGTATGCCTAAATTACTGTTTATACAGAAACTTAATCTTTTATTTGGATTATCTGTTTCGATAATGTAATCTAATACTTTGAATGTATCCTTACTGAGTAGGGGTTCACCACCTGTAATCCTAAATGTATGTAGATCGTGATATAAATCTGGCCACCATTTCCAAAAAGCCTCTACGTATGGATTATGTTCAGATACCTGATAGGGCATTACCCCTTGTTCTTTGTATGTTTCCATACTATTAAAAGACGTACTTGTCTTATAAGGTCCGAATTGGTTGATTTCTTCTACCCATTTTGTAGAATACATTGGACCACAGTACGAACATTTGAAATTACATGTATTACTAAATGCGACTTCAACATATTTCGGATTAAAATCCTTTTTCCAGCTACTGGTGGTAATTTCTTCAAAGTGGGGAGCAGACCAAGGTTCTGATGATTTATATGTTCTGTCAGAAAATGCGTTACTGCTGTCTTCAATCTTCCAACAATAATCACATTCTTTTGGCTTACCGCCTTCCAGCATTTCTTTACGTGCTAATTTTTTATAGTTTGTATTGTGTAAAGCAGAAGGATTATTTTGTAACTCACTTAAAGGTATTTTATGGGCTGTTGGGTGATGACAGGAATGTGTCATACCATTATGTAAGTGCATTGTGACTTGTGTCCATTTTGCTAAACACATTCCACAGCCTACTTTATTTAACTTGCTTCTAGTTTTTTCAAAGACTTCATTTAACATAACTTATAACTTTATATTTATCCTTTTTGCCCAAGGAGTAAATTTTTCTTCTCCTAAGAATTCGTAACTTAATTGCTTTATTCCGTCTTCTTTATGTTGTATTTTATCTTGCTGCATTTGAAGAACATATCTTCTTTCGTTTGCAGCGGTTGTTTCACCTTTAACCCATCTTCCATTTACTAATCCTTCGTCTTCATGAGGGAGACATCTGAATCTACCTTCTACTCTGTAGGGTAGAATTGAATTAGGAATCTTAAACTCATCAACTTTGTCTATAGTATCGAAACTTTCAAAACTAGTTCGTGGGGAGTTAAAATCTATATCTATAATTAGGCCGTTAGAATCAATTTCTTTATGTAAATTACTAACTTCTTTAGGAGAGAGAGCTCTATTCCATATAAAGGTTTTAGCAATATCACCTTTAAAATACTTATTACCCTGTTCTTCGGGAGTAGAAGGTGACATCCCTAAGTATATATCTTTAGTATTATACTCTTTTAGTAAGCCTTCCAATTTTAATGGCGAGGGACTTCCGTACCCTCCTTTAGAGTCAACTTCAGATCCGTTTAAGTAAAAATGAGACTGTTTACCCTTACTATCTATGACTGCTGTGATCCAACTCCATTGATTATCATACCTCTTTACCCACATGTAGTGGTGTTTGTTAAATGTATTCCAGTAAGTTAGAGAAAGTGCTCTGGAATTGTTAAAGGATACACCGTAATCATACCCCGGTATTCTAAAAATTGGATATTCAACATATCTATTATCCTTATCTCCTATCAAAAAGATTTTATTTTTATCCGGTTGCTGATATGCTCTCACTAATATAGAGATAGTATGAGAATTACTTGTTAGCCCTTTAAAATCTCTTGAGGGAGTTAATTTTATATAAGAAGATTCACCGTTAAATTCTTTAAATTTCTGTTGAATAGGAGTTTCATTTAAATATGTATTATTTGTATACCCCTCCTTGTAGCACCGCCAGAATAAATCATCATCTTCCATACCCCAGTCCCAGTAATTATTGGAGTAACCATTTGTTGCTTCAAGCTGTTCTTTAGTAAATAAAACTGCTCCTCCAAAATATTCATGGTATTTTAACTGATAGTCCATTTGAGATATCTTAGTGGCAATATGACGTGGTGCCTCTGAAGGATAAGAGTAGTCAGCTCCTTCTTCGGGGATCATATCTATATCGTGAAATACAACATAATCACATCCTTCTTCTAAGGCATGTTTTGCAGCTATATTTTTAGTTGTACCTCTATTAAAGAGTTTATCATCTACTTGATGACAGAAATACATTTGAAAATCTATACCAGCATTTTTAAGATATTTTCCAACCTTGGGTATAAACTCATGCATATGTAACTCCCTGTTACGATACGGTACACAGACCCCTAATTTATGTTTTGTCATATTGCTACTGTCATGTGAGTTTCTCTATCTAGTGATGTAATACTGTGAACTTTATACTCTAAAGAAGAAAGCCCATCTGCACTTAAATCCGAAAAACCTTTTGAAACTTCATTAACGTATTTTAACTGATTAAATCTAGTGGTTTGGTGAAGCCATCTTCCATCCATGTAGTTAGCTACTTTAATGTCTACTGTACTAAAAGTTGAATTTCTTCTAAAAGGAACACGAATTTGCTTACTATCTTGATGATTATGACCTATAATTTCACAGTTGTATATTTTTGCAGGATTATTTTTTCCGGTTAAGTCTATAAGCTCATAGTTTTTAATCAATTTGGCATCGTAGTATACGACAAGGTCAGATCCATTGTGGTAGTTATTAAATGAGTGAGTTAATCCAAAATATGTGTTTTCTGCGGTAGATTTTATAGCATCTTCCGGTAGTACCACATCCCAAACCGCGAAATGGTCTATAAGCCCTTTATAATGTTCGTATTCATAATCATCTTCCTCTGTCGTTCTACAACCTAATGTTAGATACTTTCTCTTATGATAAGGAACAAGTTTATCTTTTAATTGTTTTCTTTCTACAAGTCTTCCGTTTTGGTATAAACCAAAAGTGCGGTTACGGTTATGCCAAGTTACGGTAAAATTAGTTTTAGAAACTGGTTGTATTTCTGTTGTTATGGTAGTTATTTCTTTACTATCGTCAAATATTTCCATTACATATCTATTAAATGAATTGTAGTATAGCATAAAATCATACCCGGGAACATTAAAAATTACTATTCTATCGTTATCTTTAGTGTAGTCTAATTCTAATTCATCTGGTTCAAAAGAGATATGAATAGTAAAATCTTTAAAATATTTTACAGTATTTGGTATTTTAACTGAGGAGTTTACACCGTTAAATTTTAACGTCGCAATATTAGCTCCTACAATGTTGTTATCCATAAAGTCTACCGGGATATCTCTTTTTACACACCTGTATAGTAGATCATCATCTTCAAATCCCCAGCCCCAGTAATTATTAGAATAGCCGTTTACTAACTTAAAATCTTCAATAGGAAAAAGAGTTACTCCACCGAAATAATGAGGGAAAGGGAGTTTTTCTAATATTCCCTCTCTTATAACTCCAGTAGAAAGGTGTAGAGGGATATCAGAGTAACTGTAATCAACTCTAACCGGGTGCATATCTACGTCGTGAAATACTACATAATCACATCCTAATTTACATGCATGTTTAAAACCTACATTTAGTAATTTTCCTCTATTGAAAGCAGTAGCATTATCCTGTTCTACAATAATTAACTTATAGTTAATGTCGGTTTTTTTAAAATACTTTGAAATTTTTGATTTAAACTTTACTAGCTGCTCATATCGATCCCTGTAGGGGACTATAATTCCTAATAAATGCATAAATTATTCTTTAGTTTCTTCGGATATATCCAGAAATTTAGCAAGATAAAACTGTAGACGTGCATCCCATCCTGGTGTGTCCATTTCTTCAAACCAAATAGTTAATGCGTTTATTGAAACTGCAATTTTTTCTAACGCTTTGACTTTACGTTCTTCTAACATTAAGAATTCCTTGTCTTTTTGAGTAGATGCTGCCATTTTTTATTTAGATTTTAATTATAACTTCTTTTAGTGCTTCCCATTTGGAATAACTTTCGTATATAATATATGAACTTTTATTCAGATTTTCAACTAAATAGTCAGAATTATTTGTATTAATTTTCCAATCTGAGTTTTTTATTGCGTTATACATTTTTTCGTATTCTTCCGAGTAAGCATATTCTTTTTTAATATCCGCAACTTCTTTGAGTCTTTCAAGGACTGTTGAGTCCCATTTAAAATGGTGTACTTGGGTGAAGCATTCTTGGATAGGAAGTCTTTTTGGATGTGAAGATCCCCAACTGTTGGTTCCGTCTTCAAATATAGCGTAGTGTTGACCGGAACATATTTTTTGATAACCTTTCATTAGTGTAACCTTATTTGGGCATGCTCCGGACATCGGATACCTAAAAAAACCAGCTAAAGGAAAAGCCTCGTTTAATTTCGTCTCTCTTGTTACTTTCGGGAATGTACCATCTTTGCCTATTCGATCTAAAAAACCTCCAGAGACAAAGGAATAACCGCCTCTATCACACGTCTTTATTATACTTTCAATAGAGTCAGGGTATATTTGTAGTTCGTCATCGTCAGATACTATCCACCAATCGTTTGGTTTTGTTAATTTTACTGTATTGTATATATCGGTTACTCTTTCCCAATGAAATTTAGGCTCTGTGACTATTTTGTAAGGTTTAATTCCTAACTCTTCTATCTCTTCTAATATAGTATCGTCTTCGGATTGTCTGTAGACTATTACATAGGTTTTATCAACTACCTTTTCATAATGCTTTAACATATGAGGGAGTATATGAGTATTACTACCTACTACTGTAACTAAATTAGGCACGTTGTATAAGTGTCAAACCGGTTGATGAAGGTTTCGAAGGATGGTTACCTACATTAAAAAAATTAAATTGCTTCCATTCTGGTCCGATCTCCTTTATAAATTTAGATGGTCCATCAAATGAGTTAAAATACTTTTTTTCATCTTCAGATACAATTAGTTCTTTTTGAAAATTTTCATCTGTATCGTGAATTGTAATTATACCGTTTGGATTAATAAGTTTAGAGTAGAGCTCAAAATCTTTTTTTACATCCTCATAAGAATGACCTGCATCTATATGGAGTAGATCAATTTTGATATCCTGTTTGACAAAGAAATTATAATATGCATTCTCTGTTGTGTCTTTTATAAACCTAGGTGCAAAGAGGTACCTAAAGAAGGAGTCTTCATCTAGGTAGTCTATATTACCGCCGATACCGTTAGCGGCGTCGACAAGGTATGTTACGCCTATATCACCCCAATTATAGTCCGCACTGCCTTCAAATATTTCTTGATCATGTAGATCTAATCTTGCCTGGGTCATTATACGGGGAATGAAACCGCCTCCGGATCCCAGGCATACACACGTCTTAAATCTCATGACCTGTATTATTGTGTAGACCAAAAGACCGTCTCCTAAATGAAAATCAGTTGCACCGTGAGTCCATCGATAGGGTGTAGACTGTAAATCTACATAATCTGTCCCATCTGCTTTTTTCTTATTTAGCTGGTTATTGGTTAGACGTGACTTTGTAAATTCTTTATCTAATAACGGCATTATTTTTTATGAATGATTGATAAATCTAAGGTAGGTATATTTACACAATTAAACAACATTTTCATTTCTTTTTCATAACCATTATCTCCTTCATCTTTTATAATCCAGGACTTTAAAGGTCCGTAGTGATTAAAATAAGATCCAGATTTATCAATTGGCCAAAAACCTAGCTCATTGTCTTCACCCCATTTCCAAGAATTGCAATCCCAATAGGTGGATATTATACTTCTACATTTAATTTTTTCTCTATCTACAAGATGTTTTAAAAGTAACTGCTCTGCAAAAATTAGGTATTGAGAATGGGGTACATTCATTACAGTGAATTCTTCCATCATATTTAAACTTAACTTGGCATACATTTGTGTAAATGCCGGGTCGGGTAAATATAAAAAAGAAACATTAACAGATTCAGTTTTCCACCTACTCCTGTATGAAAGTTTTTGTACATAGGGATCAATGGTATTAGGGTAATACCCTTTACCTATTTCAAAATTACTTACATATACTGTATCTGGGTTTAGTAAGTGTTTGATTGGTTGGAAAACTAAAGTATCGTTATCCATTATGATAACAGGTTCGGTTTGCTCAGAAAGAACTTGAACTTTACTGGCTGCCCAAAATACCGAGCGGTTTATAGGTCTTGTGTGATTGTATTCTAGGATGTCATTCCACATGGAAGTGACTTCTAGGTTTATAAGAAGGGTGTGTGTTAACTTATCGCAGTAGAGAACAAGATTGTCTTGAGGGTTATGTTTCTTCCATAGAGATACGGAAGCAAGTAGTAACATAACATTTAACTTACTATAAAAGCTTTTTTTTTCCTGTATATTTTCTAAGACCCAAATTATTTTCAAAACCTTTCTTTTATTTTAATCTTAAGGTACTAAGTGAGTAGTTGTGAAGTATGCGTAAAAGGTACCAACAGCGATTGAATCCACGTTAGTTAAAGTTAGAGTAGCTGAAGTTGATATTTGTGTTCCTCCTCCGGAAGCAGCAGTTCTCCAGGAATGAAATACCCAGGGGTAAGCTGTTGCTGCTACTGCAGTAAGTGTGTAGGTGCTTATTAGAAAATTCTTTACCGAAAAGCTTGCTCCGGCTGCGACGGCGTAGGGTGCGGTTAAACTAACAGTGCCTCCTGTACCTGCGGCGAACCCTCCGTAAAATATAGAAGTGTTAGGTGCAAATTCCGAAACTAGGAATGGAGCTGCATTAGCTGGGTGAAAATCACCTAATGCTGTAGTCAGCGAAGTATTTGCTTGTGCTGAAATACCATTAGCCCAGGTTCTAAAAGTATCAAAGCTTATATTATTTGCCCCGTATGAATAAACTGCCATTTTCTATACTATTTGTATTTTGTCCTTAGGGAAATACCTAAGTAGTTCCTCGTATATTTTATCATAACAAAAGCCAAAGATATTATCTAATATACCCCCACTTATTACCTGTTCTACCTTTTTACTGGTACCTATTTGAACTTGCTCTTCAAGGTTAACTGTTCTGTAAAGAATTAATTCATCTCCATTATCGTCAAAACTAACGTATGGAACTTCTTTCGTAATTTGCTTATTTTCGTAAATCGGTATTTCTACTTCTTCTTCTACAACTGTGTATACTTTCATATACTGATTAAATGTGATTTGTACTCCATCGCTTTTTTCATCTTTAAAGTATATTACTCCTTCTTGTATTAATCCAACAGCGTTATTTTTTTCTTCTTGTAAATAAGTTCTGTTAAACCTAATTGCTTTATCTCTATTTTGCCAGTAGGTGATTTGAAAACGAACCTCACTAGTTGCTTTATTATATGTTAAGCTTTCTATTCTCACATAAACTTCTTGAGAAGGACCTTCACTTGTCTCAAGATCAACATTTAGTACGAAACCCATTTTTTTATTTTTTAATTATTACAAGTACATGTTTTAATGCTATCCACTTTAGCAGATAGTTCTTTAACTGCTTCAATAAGTACTGCTGTTAATTTAACATAGTCAACAGCTTTAGAACCATTATACTCTCTATCGTGAACTAATTCTGGTAGTACTTTTTCTACTTCTTGGGCTATTACTCCAATATCATGTCCTGTATGAACATCTTGCTTATCGTTCCAATCAAATCGAACACCTCTGATTTGTTTAATTTTATCTAGAGATCCTTCTAATGTTTGTACATTATCCTTAAACTGAGCATCAGATGAGTAGTATGCTACAACGTCTCCAACACATCGAATTGTATTAGCTATAGCACCAGTTGTTTGACCAACCATTAGCCCTTCAAAGTGAACATTATTAGTAGTATTAACATCCTGATTTATAAAATCCGCTCTTGTATATGTTGTGTCTGTATTAACAGTATAAGAAGGTATACCAAATGTACCGTCATGTTTTAAGAAATGTCCTAAAGTTCCTGCTGCCGGTACGAAATTACCATTTCCTGTTCCAACTAAACTTCTTATTTCTGCTGCCGTTTGGTCAGCAGTTGCAGAAGTTTCAATAGAATCTAATTTATTGTGATGAGCAGTACTCATTACACCTGCATTCGTACCAGTTGCTTCTCCAATAACAACATTACCT
>TARA_B110000503_G_scaffold57622_1_pt1 | contig 12288 bp, 6 predicted proteins | sample TARA_B110000503 | Tara Oceans TARA_B110000503 (sample SAMEA4397472) | marine metagenome | biome: Polar Biome; feature: [SRF] surface water layer (ENVO:00010504); material: water (ENVO:00002006), including particulate matter (ENVO:01000060) such as... | depth 5 m
CTAAAATCCCAAACAGCAGTATCATAATAAAAACTATCATAACCGTTCGAGCTTCTAACTCCAAAGTCAAAACCACCACTGATTAAATCATAAGGAGCAGTATCGTATGTTCCGAAGCTATATAGCAGTCCTTTTTCAATAGCCAATAGCGGGTCTACAATACCAATTATTCTACCGTCACTAGTAAGCGATGTGCCAGGAGGAAGTTCGCCGTCGCCTTCGCCGATATAATATTCTAAAGTTTGTCCTGCTTCTATATCAGTATCAGTTGCTTGTAAACTAAATTCAATTGGGCTACTATCTAAAATATAAAATGTATTATTATTTCCAACTGGAAGCAATCCAGGGTCAGTTACCCAATTAGGAGCATCTGCACCGTTAACTGATATGTTAAATGTTCTGTCTCGAATTGTAGTATCAAGTGTTGCTCTTAATACAAATCGATATTCTATTTTTCTAGCAACCTCATATGGCGTGCCTATTATGTTGTTGCTGCTAAGACGCATTCCAGGTGGCAACGACCCACTGATTAAACTAATGCTTGCTCTAGTAAGAACAGGCAATGCAATTGTAGTAGTAACTTTTTCTTCTAGGTCAGCTAAAACTGTGCCCGAAGGTTGTGTCCAAAGATCTGCCATATTTAATTCCTATATAGCATATTTATCGTAAATCAAATGATGAACCCCAGATCGACAGTATCGCCTATATTTGGAGTAATGCCTCCAAAATCCAAATCAACAGTTGCTAAAATAAATTCTAATGCATTATTGTAGGTATTTCTTATAGAGCCAAAGTCAAATCCACTCAAATACGGACCAAACTCACGCACATCATACCCGTATACTAATCCAGACAAACTTCCTAAAAAGTTATTAGCAGAGATATTGTTAGCACTGGTTATATTAAAGTTGTTAGCAGATAAGTTGGCACTAAGTGCTGGAGCAGAGTCACGTGATACAATGCTATTAGTATCTAAATCAATTATAATTTGCTGTCCGTTTACTCTTGTGTTAGTGCCCTCGCCGCCGTTTATGCTCATAGTTTGCCCACGAGCAACTGTAACAGTTCCGCTATCTGATATTACTAATAATTCATCGAGACTATCGGCTCCATTAATAGTAACAGCATTATCGCTAGCAGCAAGTGTAATATTACTACCTGCTACTAACCGTTTTAGTTCATGTATTCCTAAAATCTTGCCTGCATAGATACCTTGTCCTATTGAACCTGCATTTTCAATAATGGTTTCTTCTACAATGCGTAGATCAAGTACTTCAAAGTTATCGTTTATTTTAATAAACGCTTCACGGAGATCGTCGCCGGTACCGTCGTTTGCGATTATTCCTGTATTAATATATTGTATTGTCATTTATTGTCTCCGTTATTACCAAGTATCGCCTGACCAAGCTATGCGTTTCCAAATATTAGTGCCACCATCGTAGGTTGCTGTACAATAATACATATATACAGCATCTAATGCTACGGCACCTTCTACATCACCTGATACTCCAATTGAAGTAGTTGGAACTGTTGAAAGAATTTTTACTGTACCCGATGGAGCTGAAATAGTAACGCCTGATGCCCCTGACAACAATGCCGTACTAGTTCCGTTAATTGAAACAGTAGTCGCGTTAGGAATATTAAAATATCCGCCTGGCGACAAGTCAACGCCACTGTTAGAAGTTATTGATAAAGATGCACCTAGTTTGCTTAAATTGCCATGATGTGTTGTTGCATATATATTTGTAGCAAATAATGCGTTACTAACAGCATCAACCATTAAGGAAGAATTGTCTGCAAATACGCTACCAACTACGTCACCTTCAACTGTGCCAAAAAGTCTTCCTTGAACATCGCCTCTAAAAATTGGATTAGTTAGTTCACTTCCGTTGAATAATACTTCAACTCCTTGCGGCGAATACACAGTACCATTTAAACTACCAGTAACATCGCCAGTTACATTACCTGTTAACGGTCCTACTAACGTACCAGTAACGGTATTGGTCAAATAGTTAACTATAACAGTACTATCGTCACCTAGTACGTTACCTTGTAAGTCACCTGTATTGTTAACATCAATTGTTAACGTACCGCCGGCAATATCTTCTTGTGTAATAAAATTTGGAACATTTAACAAGTCGTTAAAGCTGCCACTTGTTCCTACTGCACTAAGATTTGATACTTGACTAGTGTTAATTGTAACTTGTGCGTTTGAAACAAAGTTAGTATCGTTTGTTAACTCGCTTAATTTAGTAGCAATTGTAGGTTTACCTGTAACAGCATCCCATGCAATTGTAGTAGTAACTGGCGTGTTAGTTAGATCATTATAATTACCACTAAACAGTATTGGTTTATTATTTAAATCATTATAGTTGTTAGTAAGTGCAACTGCTGCAATGCCGCCGCCAGAACCACTAACAGTTAAATTAGCAACATTAATTGTATTTGCTGTTAATATTCCCGATGCAGTAATGTTTATAGCTTCAACGATACTACTTCCGGAAAGATTTAAATTATCCCCGGAAGGTAGTTCTTTAATCCTATCAGTAATGGTGTCAAATACTAGTGGAACTCTGTTTGCCATGTTATTATCCTATTTTACATATTTATCTTATTAAGATTTACCAACCAGTATCTCAACTATACCTTTGCCAGCATCAAGTTTTTTACTAATTGCTTTACCAATAATTGTTCCGTATTTTGGATCATTATCAACTATAGCATACCCCGGAATAGCACTGGTTACAAGTATATCGCCTTTTTCTACGGTACCAAGAACCTTACACGGTACTCTACCAGTTAGTGCTACAGCAACTACATACTCACCTTCAAGTGCGCTGTTCATTAAGTGCGCTGGCTGCGTTGATACAACACCAGCAATCTTACGATCGCCTTTTGCAGATGTTACAGTAACTTCCTCATCACCACCTAATATTACAACAGTACCTGGTTCATACTCAGCATCAGCCAAGTAGTTCTCAGCTAAGTCAGCGTATCTTGCAGTTGTAGCAGTACCTGAGAATGTGCTGCCGTATACAGTACTCCAAGCATTTGTAGCACTACCTAAGTTACGTGCTCCAGTTGGAATAATGTTACTATCAACGCTTGCTGTAATTGTTAGTGTATCAGTAGTTGCATTACCTATATCAGTGTTGCCGTTAAGTTTAGTAGTACCATCTACGGTTAGTGTACCGTTTGCACTAATGTTGCCTGCACTAGTAATTGTTACTCCTGTGAATCCGTAGCCACCGCCAATGGTAGTGTTGCCACCAATGACCATAGTTCCGCCAACAGTAGTGTTGCCACTAGCACTTGCCACTGTAAACTGTGTTGATGCAACATTAAAGTCTCTCTTAACACTTACTACAGAACCAGTTGCAACTAATGATTCGCTGTTGTTGTTAACTATAACAATTGCTTGAGCCGCTGCACTAGCGTAACCATGGTTTGCACCAAATCCAATACCAGTTGAGGTGTTAGTTTCTTTAGTATCTAACGCTTCAATAAAGTTAGAGTACACCCACGGACTAGCACTAAAGCCTGTTCCTGTTAGACCAGCAACGTTGCCTTGGGCATTACCTTCATTTATAACTCCAGTAGTACCAATGTTTAAGCTGCCCGGCATTTGAATAATTAAATTAGCTGTGCCGTTGGCTGTAAGAATAACACCTTGGCCTGGTGTTTTAAATGTTAGTGTATTTCCACTTTCACTTAATATTTCATTTGTTGATGTACCACCAATAATGAAACTGTTTGCTTGTAATGCACCAGTGCTATTTCTTCTAGCAATAGAATTACTTGAACTAACTGAACTAATAGCAGTTGTACCGTATGCTCCTTCAGCTTGCTTAACTAGTACACTACCAGTTAAATTAACATCTACTGCAACTCCTGTTGGAGTTCCAATTGCTCCTGATAGGTTTCCAGTAACAGCAGCGGTATTAAAGTTACCTGATGTACTTACAACTACAAATGAAGTTTCATTAAACGTTGTGCCTTGTACAGTACCAGTTCTAATTACACCACCACCTTGATTTTGTGTAATTGTTTCACCGTCTATAACACTTACATTAGCTGCAAAACTAATACGTTGACCAGTAAGTAGTGTAATTTCACTGTTTAAAAAGTCTTCATCTTGTAAACCAAAACCTTGATCAATTACTGTTGCAAATGGAACTGATTCAACTGCTCCTGTACTGTCTGTAAATCTACCTAATAGGTTGTCGGTTGCAATAATATCTAGTTTGTCAAAGCCAATTGATCTATCTTTAAGGCCAATAAAGCCGCTTGCATTTACGCTAGTTACAGTTATGCCAGGTTGAGTAACGGCAACACGCTCAACACCTGAAATAATTTCAGCAAGTGATAATACTGTTGCTCCTGAAGCCCATGCATCACTGGTTCTAATAATAACTTGTGTGTTATTAACAATTGTGTTAACAACTGTACCTTTTAATGCACCTTGATAAAGAATGTTGCCGGCATTAGCAGTTAGTGTACTAGCAAGAGTTAAACGTAATTCATGTGCAAAATTGTCTGCTTCAAATGCTGCAAGTCCCCTGCTGGTTTGTCCAACAGCATCTCCGGTCCCGTAAAGCCCTGTACTCGTTGTAACAGGTTTTGCACGTTCCATCAATAACTTACTCTGTGCAATACTTGCACTAGGAGCTATGTCTGCATTGATAATACTTTCATTTTCTAATTGGAAATCTATTTCCGCAATAGGATCAGATAATACATCATCTATTACACTCTTTGTTCTAGTAACTGTTACGTTAATAACACTAGAATCTGCTTCTCTTGCATGTGCAATTTCATTAAATGGTCCTCTAAGGATATTTGAGCTTACTGTTGCTTTAGAGCTTACACCTTCAATGTCTTCACCTACGTTAAAGTCTGCACTTACTCCTTGTAATTCATATACGATAATCCATATATTATTACCAGGTTCAAACTCACCAACAATATCATCCGTAGTTTGAAGAATATCTTTAATGATTGCAGTTTTAGTTGCACTCACGTCACGTATGCTATCGTCTACTGCAAATATTTGTGACCCTGATGAATCAACAGGAACTGTAACTAGTACCTTTTTAAGTCCAGTGTAAACTAAAATATCTCCAGCTTGTGCTCTATTCTCAGATGTGTTTCTTAAACTGTTAAAGTTATCAAAATCTAGAACTTTACCATCAACATATACTTTAGTTGCTGCATCAGATCCGTTATCTGGATTTTGCAAGTTGGTAATTTTATTTGAACCCAACTGCAAGTCACCAGTCATTTCAGCAGTACCACTAAGTGGTAAAAATCCTGGTCCAATTTTAGAAGTTACGTTAGCGTCATTCTTGTCACGACCTAAGCGTTTGTTAATATATTGAACAATTGCCTTTTCAACTGGTACTTTTGAATCTGATTCATCTGCCATTGAGTCATCAATTGAGAATTCATCAATTGTAACACCTTTCTTAAAGCCCAGTGCATTTGCACCAGTAATGCCAATTTCACCACTAAATTTAATACTACCTTGTCCCTGGTCAACTTCAAAGAACTTACCTACACGGAAGAAACCATATTGATCAGTTGACATCCAGAACACTCGTCCTTTACGTCTTTCATAAACTTGACCACTAGTGGCATTTGGGCTGTCTGTATAGTAAGGTGCTAAACTGTTTACTGGAGCACCTAAAATAACGTTTGGATAGTTTGAATCATTAAATGATCCTGTACCAATTTGTGTAAAGTCATGTCCAGTAGCACGACATAGTGAAATGCTAATAGTGATTTCAGCAGTAGTTCCTGCAGGTAGCGCTGCATACAATACTCTATCAGCAGTAAATGCTTCTGCAATACCTGTACCACCAGCTGTAATATCTGTTACAGCAGCAGATGCAATACCAATATATGCACTGCCGCCACCGTTATCGATAAATGAGGTAATTTGATGTGTACGACCAGCATAGGAGAAAATCATACCACCGGTGTATCCAGCATCGCCCGGTTGACGGCCTGCTATGTCTCTAGTAAGTCTTAGAATTTCTGTAGCGTCTAGTGCATTACCAGTAGCATCGTCTGTGCGAATAGCAATAAGTGTGTTGCCTATTGTGTTGCCGTGGCCGCCTATAGTATTAGCAAAATCAACCGGAATTTCAACTACGTCATACGGTATTTCAAATGTAACAATAGTACTATCAGCATCGAGTACATCGCCGTAGTTATTTGAATTAGCAAATGAGATTGAACGATATGTAATAGAATCACTTTCATCAAAGTTAATTGCTGTGGACGGACGAGTAACTAGTAATAAAGGATCTCTAACACTGTTAAATAGGTGCGTCTCACTTGATCTGTATTCAATTGATGTTCCGTCGGCAATAGTGTCTCTTAATGTTGAGTAAAAGTCTCCATTTTCGCCTTCTGTTGCTCCAGAAATTTGTAGTCTATAAAGGACATTACTGTAAACGCCACCAGTTGGAGTTGCATCAGTGTTGATACTTACAGCACTAACTCTGTATCTCTTTACGCCTATAATGCCACCGTGATCAACTACAAAAATTGAATTAGGTTGTGGTGGAATTTTAGCATCAGTAATAAACAAACTACTCGATGCTGCAATGTTTGTGTTATCTCCACCGCTTAAAAAAGTAAAGGATTTAACAGGGTACGTCATATCCTGCTCATACGTAACTTGATCTGGAATTTCGTTTGGATCAGCACCTTCAGAAACTAAACCAAAATTACCATAACCGTTAGAACCGTTTAGCGATCTAATCTCAGAACCGTTCTTTGCGTAAAATGCTGCTTGGCAGTAGTATGTAAACATACTAACCATCTCAGAGAACGCACCGTTATTAGTAACAAGACCGTAACCTAAGTCGTTGATCTGTGTAAAGTCATTGCCTAGCATCGAACGGTTACCGGCAGTTTGTAAGTAAAGACTTCTTGAAATGTTTCCAGTGTCTTCTTCAAACTGGTTTTCGTCGTATCCTACGCCACTATTTGATGTAGCATCTAAGTAAATTCTACACCAACCGTTACCTTGGTCATAGTTGGAAATAGCAGTAACTTGATAACGTCTACCTTCTACATAGAATGGGCATGGAAGTTGTGGAGGACGGACAAACAATCCTTGACCGTCTTCGCTTCGCACCCAAAGTTCAAAGTTACTAACTTTACCACTTATAGGGCCATCACCGACGTTAATAGTGTCCGGAACATAAACTGGCAAGTTTCCAGCATACGCATCAACAAACATGCCGCCGCCGAATATTTTTCTATTAATACTCTTTGAAAAACTAGAACCTGTTTGTACGTATGGTGATTTAGTTAGTACTTGACCTTCAGGATCAAGTACAGTTAGGAAGCCGCTGTGACCTTGGACTGTCATATTACGTAACAATGAAGCATCGTTCATTAGGAACACATCCATCTGATCGTTGCGTAATGGCGGATTGTATCTACGATCAAATGCAAATACCATCTTATTAACTAAGTTACTAACAATTACAGAAGTTCCAACTTCAGCAGTTCCGTATTTAAAGTCCGGAGCAACATAATCTGAGTCTCCAGTATTTTGTTCAATTAATGCTGGATTGTATGCTGCTAAAAATAGTCTAGCTGCAATTGATGCTATATTTTCAATTGCTGACTTGGTAACATTTTCTTGTCCGCCAAAGCCTGCATTATTGTATTGTTGTATGTAACTAGAAAAGTACTGACCTTGAACTTCAGTTGTAAATTCATCTCCGCCTTTAAGCAAGTCGTCAATTAACGCATCAACAATAAGCCCGGTATCTCTAGCACACTTTGCTTGATTATAACTAAACACTGCAACATCGTCAATTTCAGTAATTACACTTGATTGAATAGTAGTTATAGCTCCGTCAATTCCTGACTTAGCATCTACTAGCGCAATGTCGCCACTTACTAATGAAGGATAAGTATTGCTTGGTATTGAAAGCAAGTTGTTGTTGTTTACTTGATCTTCGATAATTTGTAAATATATTCCGATCTTAGTTGCAGCAGCCGAAGTTGCAGCACTACCAGTAATGACTTGAGATTGACCATTGCCAGTAGTAGGTGTAACAGTCGCTTGTTGTACAATATCTCCCAGCACCGAAGCTAAGTGATTTAGTGTTGCAACAGTTTCAAGCCTAGTAGTAATTTCTAAACGCGATACAGCATCGATAAACAATGATCGTGCAAATTCAGTAGTACCAAAGTTTCCACCATATTGAACATCGTAACATAGTGCGTCAACTAATTTTCTAAAATCACGTAATCTGATAGCTTCATCAAAATACTTTCTTGGTGCTAATAATTTGAGGTATGCTAATGCTTCTTGTGCAATAAATTCTCTGTTGTTAGTTAATTGTATTTGCGCACGGTTATCGTCTAATACTGTGCTAGTAATTGAACCATATGTAATTGCGTTTGCAGAAGTATTAGTATCAAGTACACCATTTTCAATAATATCAATTATTTCATCAAATGCTGCGTTAACTCGAGATACTGCTGTAGCACTGCTAACAACGGCCGGCAACCCAGCTGCTATTCTTTTAGCTTCTGTAAGTCCTTGTACCCATAATGCTTGCAGATAATCGTCTAGATAAATGCTTCCTGATCTTTGGAAGTATTTTAACCCAGCTGCTACTGCGTTAAAGTTTGTGCCTAACACTAAGTCGTAAGTAATGCCATTTATAATTGTAGCTAGATTATCGTTAAATGTAGCCTTATCATACAACATTTCTTTATAGTTATTATTGATATAACTAATAACTTCATTTTGTATAAATGCCTTGTTCTCTCTAAGAATATTTGCTGCACTTTCATAATCACCAGCGTTTGCAACAATAATGCCTGTGTTACTAGTTTTCTCAGGATTAGTTAAGTAATGATATCCAAAGTGACCTTGCCACTCATTTGTTTGATTGTAGAATCTAGCACCGGCACTTGAAACAACAATGCCGTCAAACTCTCTGTCACGATATAGATATGTACTTGCCCAAGGCGATTGTGATATGCGATCTTTTGGACGCACAATTACTCGTCTAAACTCGTCACCTTTAATTGACACATTTGCTGGAACTTTAATTGGATAATCTTCTTCGTAGATTCCAGTCTCAACAAAGATAGTAACTTGTGATTGATTAACATAGTTACCGTATTCTAAATCTTCACCTACTATAAAGTCTTTTGCTTTAAGTAAGTTTACTTGGATAACATCATTTCCTGCATCAGTAACAGAATTAGTAGTATAACTTACTACCCGACCTTGAGCTCCTGATATTTTACCAACAATTACTTTACCTGGTAATACATCTCTATTGCCAATGTTACCTTGGTCTGTTGAAGTTAGCCCACCGTTTTCAACAACAATTTTATATGTACTACCATAAACTACAGCAGCGCCAGAATCTATTCCATTATTGATAATGTTAGTTACTAAGTTAAATTTATCTGTTACACCTTGGCGCTCAACAGCACCGGCATCATTACCAATATCAAATACTTGTTTTGCATCGTCTTGATACACTAGACCAATTATACCACCACTAGTGTAGGTTGTAAATGATCTAGTGTCAACTGATAAAGTTAATTCTTTGTTTGAAAATAGCTCTAAAGTTCTAACACCTGTTACTTTAACATAATAGAAGTTTTCATTTACTTCAGTCATTCCTACTACATTTTTAATAACAATAATATTAGAGTCTACTAACCCGTGATTAGTAGCTGTTGAAAGCGTAGGAATTGCAGCTTGTGTAATACCCGATACTACAGTTTGCCCAAAAGGTCTGTTTATTAATATTGCCGCAATAATATCTCTTGCAAAGTCAATAGCGTCAATTGTTTCTATCTTTTGACGAGTAATTGCAATTTTTGCAGACGCACTTGCATAGTAACGTTCTGCTGCAATTCTAGTTAAGCTATTTGCAGTTGCGGTAATTGCACTTGGACTCTTATTAATATCAAACGCAATTGAATCTAATATTAAACCAACGTCTCTTTCGCAAGTTGCAATATTATATTCAAAGTTAGGATATGTAAAGTTTAAATATGCACTGACTTCTCTAATAACAAATTCTCTATTGTTTTGAATTAAAGATCTTGCCTGTGCAAATCGCGGAGTAAGAATACCAACAGAAACAGTGTCTGCCGTTGACGCACCGTTGTCTTTTGTAATAGTTTGGAAATACGGCCCTGGTTCTGCAAGTGACGCTCTCATAATTTCTTCAGCACGTTGTGCAGCAGAATTAATTGTGCGGAATGCGTAACTTTGGCTTGTTCCTTCTTTGCCTGCCGGAACACCTGCCATTGTATCGTCACCAGATGTACTTACAAACAAGTTGTTTGGCGATGAATATGAAGTGTTGTCTACATAGAATTTTGTAGCAGCTTGTAGATCATCTCTGCTATTAGTTAATCCAGCAAGTTCACCTGGGCTATCATGTAGAATTAGCGGCCCAGTCATTGTATCGCCGGTGCGTCTTACTATACTCTTTCTTGGCATTGCCTCGTTAGCTAAGAAGAATCCTGACAGTGTATCATCATATGCTGCATCTACAAATTTATGAATATCATCGGCGTCAATAAGTTCGGCAATAAACACTCTATTTGCGTCTGCTAATGCTTGCGACTGTACTTGTGCATCTGATTGTGTTAAGTGAACACTTAGTTGATCACTACTTGCATAACGCAAGTAATAAGTAACTCCACTTGTAAGATTAGTAGGATCAGTATCTTCTGCTTGGAATACATATGGAGTTCCGTTAATAGTTCTATCAAACCCGTGTGATAGTACTGTAATATTTCCATCTGTGTATGATGCAATAATTAAATTGTATTCTAAATCATTAAGCGGCTCATCATCTACACGTATTGGTAGATCGCCTGCAATATATCTGTTGTCAGCATAACCTTTTGTAATAACAAGATCGTCAATGGTAATATCGTCGCCGCCGTGTGTTGCATTAAATTCTATAACAGCAGCATCTGTTATTGCAACTTTTGCAATACCGCGACCGTCGGCGTCCAGTGGTGCACCTAAACTAGGCTGCAAATCTTGTGCTACTGATCTAAATGCTGTTTTTAAAATTATTTTACCAGCAATATCGTAAGTAAATATAACACTGTCTGTTGCTAATGGATCTTCGGCTTCATCACTGGCAAGTTCTGTGTATTCAATTCCTGTGCCTCCATCATTAACTCTTAACAGTTTTCCTGGTATTAAAGAGTTGGGTGTATCACTTAATGCAATAAACGAAATTTGTCCGCCTGCACCAAATACAGCATAAATTTCAATAAAGTTTTCATTTACTTTACGGAACGACTCACGTATACTGTCACCAGTGCCGTCATTACCTTCTACGCCAATATCAATATCTTGCTTTGCCATTTGTTATGCTCCGATTATATGGTCCTATGGATTTCCCATAGTAAATTTAACATTTGTTATAGTTATTTATCGTACATTTTTATAATCTTAATGTAAATACAGTATGTTCTTAAGAGAATTTAAAAAACAAACACATCATACTCGCACAAGTAAAACCGGCAAGGAACACGCCTATAGCCGCGAAGTTACCTATTGTGTGTTTAGGTGCGACTGTTGTGATGTAGAGTTTATACGAGCTAGAGGTAGCATGAATCCAAAGAGGTTAAGTAATAATTACTTTCACGTATGTAAGAACTGCGATAGTAAAAGATTTGCCCAAAGAAAAGGTGTAGAGCGCAAGCAGGTTTGGAATATGAGTGCTAGTAGTTCTAGACCAATTGGTAAACTTTAGTCTTCTTTTTTCCAAAGAGTCCAAGCGCCGTAGCCAATAGCAGCATATGCTACTAAACTAGCAATTGGTTTAAAGATTAAAAATGCAATGCCGGCGCCAATTAATATAGCACCATCTAATGTAGTACGTTCTTTAAGTCTAGAAATAATCCATTTTTGTATCATATTATTTTTCCTTTTATTTTTTTAGGCCGTCTCTTGTTATGTTAGGCGCTGTTTTCATAGATCTGACAGGAACCGTAAGTGATGTATCTGGTTTTACAAGACTTTTAATAGGAGTTGCACGTTGACCTAGGTCATGTCTAATTCCAGTAACTTTATCAAGTACTAACTTTCCCGAATAACCTAACCTAATATTTCTACCCATTTTTGCATCTCCTGTTGCAAGTATTTATTAAATATGACTCCAAAGGAGAAAACATTATGATTAATTGGATTAAAAATCTATTCACGTCGAGTCCAGCACCAGTTACTGGTTGGCCTTTTCCTACACAAGAAGCAAAATC
>TARA_B110000503_G_scaffold22573_1_pt1 | contig 12273 bp, 12 predicted proteins | sample TARA_B110000503 | Tara Oceans TARA_B110000503 (sample SAMEA4397472) | marine metagenome | biome: Polar Biome; feature: [SRF] surface water layer (ENVO:00010504); material: water (ENVO:00002006), including particulate matter (ENVO:01000060) such as... | depth 5 m
CAGCTGCGGTGTAACCGGCAGGATAATACCGAAACCAATAGCGTCAAGAAGCACCACGACGATAATAAACGCCAGAGCATGTTTATGGGTGGTCGGGTTTATATTCATCTACGCTTTGCTGATTTCGAATGTCACGCCAAACTCGTTGCTACCCTCAGCACCGCGCTGCGAACTAAAATAGAGCCGCGTAAAGCTCGGGTCGAATGCCGGGCCGGTGATCTCGGATGCTTCGTGTCCCACTACTTGCAGCAGCGGGATGACATCGAATTGCTCGCCACCTTGCGAAGGCGCAAGAACCACGAGCTGCATGTCACCCCCATCCTCAGCGACTAGCACGTCGCCGCGCGGGGTCACTGTCACATTGTCGACTCCGGCTAAGAGGGGATCGTCTGAAGTGTCGATATCATAGATGATGCTTAGCTCGCTTGAGGCGATATGATAAGACCAGACTCGATTGTCGCGCTTCGTCGTGAAGTAGATCGTTCCGTCGTGGAAAGCGATGCCTTCACCGCCGCGAAAGGCGTGTGAACCTGCAACTTGATAACGCGTCGCCGTGGTGCTGGCGAGCGGATCGGGCACGGGAAGCCATTCGACAATATGGCGCTCTCCGCGTTGAACAACAGATGCAATCTCAAGCTGGCCCGCACTTAAATCAGGCAGGCCGCGCGTCGCGGTGAAGCGATAGAAGCCGCCGTCGCGCTGATCCTCGGTCAGATAAAGCTGATCATTGATAAGATCAACCGCCACCGCTTCATGCTCGAAACGCCCGAGCAGTGGCCGCGCCGCGCCGTTGCCCGCTTGCTGCGGATCGCATTCGAACACGAGCCCCTGTTCATGTTCCTCACAGGAAAGCCATGTGCCCCACGGTGTCGCACCACCGGCGCAGTTAGAGGTCGTGTTCTCTAGAATGCTATAGCAGTCGACTACCGTCCCAGATGAATCAAACCGCAGCGCGCGAACACCCCCTTGTGCGTTGCGCAGCTCGCTGTTCGAGGCATACACCCAGCCACCATCGGCGCTCGCGAACACCGCACCACCGTCGGGCGCTGGGTGCCACACGACACGGGAGTTATTGCTTGGTGCCTCGCCGCTGCGAGCGACAATGCGGGACCGAAAGCCGGCAGGTAAACGCACTCCGTTCTCATCGGGAGGCAGCAGTGGCCCAAGCTCATTGAGGCGCGCAATAGCAGCAAGCAGCTCACTGCCCTCTGCTGCCGAACCGCTTACTCCGGTGAAATTAGCTTGTGCATTGAGGCCGCCGGCTGCAAAAAACGCGAATCCTGCAGCACCGCTCTGCACAAATGTTCTACGATCTACTTTTAGTGATTTCATGGTAACGAGTTTACACAGTAGTTTATGACAGTCGTTTGACTCAGAGTATAAAACAGTTCCGACGGATTAGGTGCGTTACTGCGTAGAGGGTTTCGAAGGCGCTTTCACACTTTCTATTCTCACTGGAGCATTATGATGATTAAGGACACAGATCAACAAGCAGAAAAAAGTTTCGCCCTATCGCCATCTAAGACGATTGGCCTTACTCTCGCCCTCGCATTTTTCAGCGTCCCCGCGCTTTATGCACAAGACAGAGCGCATGCAACTGGGCCTGCGGCATTCGCTGCGCTAGACGCGAATGGCGATGGCAATATTAGTTTTGACGAATTCTCGTCGCGCGAAGCATCAATGATCGATCGCCTAGATAGCGATGCCAACGGTGTCTTAACACTCGATGAGTTCCTTAACGCCCAACCACCCCGCCATCAAGATCGAGGGCCAAGGCACTCGGCTGAAAAGCGCGAGGATCGCAGCGAAAACCGTCCTCAGCCTAGCGCCGAGCAGCGGGCGATACGGGAAGACAGGCGCGCGGCGCACAACGAAAAGATGGCAGAGCGCCATGCTATGATGCAGGAAATGCTCGAAGCGCGTTTCGTTGCAGCAGATGCTAATGGCGATCAGGTAGTCACCGCAGTCGAGCTGTTGGAGGCGACTTTTCTAGAGCTCGATGCTGACAACAATGGTGCGCTGACTAAAGAGGAACTTGCGAAACGCGGCGGTCCGCGGGGTAACGTTCACAAGCCTCGCTAAATCGCGACACACGTGCGGCGCCTCTATGGCGCCGGACTCAAACTAAGCCCAGTTTTAGCCAAACAGACCGATACGCAATGAATGATGAAGAGCTGATGGCAGCAGTGGCTGAAGGCGATCGGCGCGCCTATGAAGCACTGGTGCGCGCGCATCTGCCCGCAGTAACGCGTTATGCCCTGAGGCTGCTCGGCAACGCACGAGACATCGAGGATATTGCGCAAGAGACGTTTCTGCGCCTTTGGACTAATGCGAGCAAATGGGATCCTGCCAAAGCGAAACTGAGCACATGGCTTCACCGCATCGCGCACAACCTATGTATCGATTTATTGAGAAAACAGCAGCGGGTTTTACTCAGTGGTAATTTTGACGAGGAGTTCGATAGCGAGTCAGACGCATCCGGCTCACAGGACAGCGCGCCTGCTAGCAGTTCGCTTCGAGGCGCGTTGGCCGAGCTCGCAAAGCTAGAGCCGTCTTCGCAGCAAGCGATAGAGGAAGATGCCGCGCTAGGCGCCCTGAACGCGGCTATGGCAAACCTACCAGAGTCCCAGCGCAGCGCCCTGTTACTTTGTCATTTTCAAGGTTTCTCAAACAAAGAAGCGGCGACTATCGCCGGATTATCGGTCAGAGCATTGGAGTCTCTAATGGCAAGGGCTAAACGCAATCTGCGCCTACAATTGGAGGCTAATCTGTATGAGCAATGAGGAGTTAACATTAGTGGCACCAGTCTCAGACGAAGAACTCGATGCTTTGTTCGCTCGCGCGGCGAGCAAAAAAATAGACAGTGCGATTTACAGCCGCGTTGAAGCGCGCGTTCTAGACCAGCCGCTGCCGCCTCAATCCCAGCTGACTGTGGCAGGCGCGCCCTCTTTTGCCAGCGGACTCACACAGGGTATTGACGCCCTAATAGACTGGGTCAGCCCCCGAAGGCAAACGCTATGGCAGCCAGTGCTTGCCGCATCGTGCCCGCTGGTCTTGGGCATTGTGATTGGCAATTTTTTCCATTTCGGCGTTAACGCGACCACCGAGCCAAGCTTCGAATCTTGGGACGACGAATTGGTCATGCTGTCCTTTAACGACATGACAAGCCTAGGTGAAACGCTAGAAGCCCTAGAAGGCGAAACCAAATGACAAAAATGAATGGACGCCGCGGCCTCGCCGCCGCCTTGATTGTTTCTATTGCGGTAAACCTTTTCTTTATAGGTGGAATCGCCTTTCGGTTCTATTTAATGCACTCCTCAATGAACGCCGGCAGGCCATTGCCTCCGAACATTAGCTGGCTGGTTCGCGATCTCGCGCCCGAGCGCCAAGAGGAGATGCGCGCCAAGTTGAAAGAGCGAGGAATGGAAGGGCGCGCTGCCCGGATTCGAATGTTTAAAGCACAGCGCGAATCAAACAGACTCATGACCGCAGACCCCTTCGATGCGGAGGCCCTCGCTGCGGCATTTACTGCATTAAGAGACGCTGCCAATGAATACCAGCGCCTCTCGCACCTGCAAACGGCCGAAATATTGAATGAGCTGAGTGTCGACGAGCGTCGCAAGGCAGTAGAGTTTATCAATCGACGGGGACCTCGGGATGGCGGGCCACCAATGGGTAGCGAGGTGACCAGACGGCCTTTTGGAGCGCCACAGGGTTTTGAAAACGATCAGCGCAGACCTCGCAATGAATCCCCTGAAGAGCCTCGGCCACTCACGCAAAGACCGCAATAATCTTACGCAGAGACTCGTGAGAGTAAAAGGAATGCAATGAATCAACAGACAGCTAACGACAAACCAGACGTAGTTATTCCCTCAATCCAGCGCGGGAAATACCAACACTATAAAGGCCAATATTACGAAGTGATCGACGTAACCCACCACAGTGAGACGCGAGAGCCTCTGGTTCTTTACCGTGCGCTTTACGGCGCCCGGGGGCTTTGGGTTCGGCCATTCGCCATGTTTTTCGAAGACGTTACAATCGATGGAGCAGCGCGGCCTCGTTTTGCATTTGTCGGCTCGCCTGCGCACACATCACTCTAATAGCGCGGCTAGCGTGTCTAATTCGATGAGCTGCGCATCGATAAATACATCCGCCGAAGCTCGCTGCGTAGTCGCAAGACTTGTAGCCAATTCACGCCGCGTACGTATCAGCGCCTCACGTTGCAGACTCAGACGCTGTAGCTGCGAGGACTCACCCAGCGCATGAGGGTTTAACAGAAGATAGCTGCTGTCGAAGTGGATAGCGACGAGGTGGTCGACCTCGCCTTCGGCGAAACGCAGGTCAGATTCACGCGCGAATCGCGTTACTTGTGCGCCGAAACTTGGCTTAAACTTTTCCCACGCGTTGCGCCTCATCACAGTATCAAGTGCTGCAATCTCACTGTCGTTGAGCAAGGATTCTAGGCGCGACAAAACGTAATTTGATGCCGGTTCATAGCGCCTTTGCCTGTCCCCGATCCCTCCCATGCTTTGCGCTAAGCGAAAGTCGGTGAGTTCGCGATGCGCCTGAATGAGCGCCTGGCGGATAGCGGTTTCTCGCTGTTGGTCGCCTGCGAGTCTCGCAAAAAACTGCGCGTAGTCGGAATCTACTTCGCCCAGCAGTCGCCTCTCGGCAACAGCCGACTGCTGGGCGTCGAGGTCGGCGAATAGAAACTGATTTTCGAGCTGCGCGGGGGAGAATTGCTCGGAGGCATCTTCGGCAAAGAAACCCGAACGCGGTGTATCACCCGAGTCAGGTCCCTGAGGCGTCGGCAGAATGAGTGTCAACAGCAGTACAATAGCAAGCCCTAAGAGTCCGCCTAGAATGACTCTGAGTAGATTTTTCACTCTGTACTCCTTGTGAGCTTCCAATTGCTTGCCGGTTACTTGAATCTCAGCATACGCTCTTTTCTCAATAGCTGATCAATGAGACACCGGTTACAATTCACCTCTTTACCCTCGTTTTAAAGGAAGTCAGACATGTCGTTTTGCTCGATTCTACACTCCATGCTCTCTCAACGATTAGCAAACCTAAGCGCACTGTCAACGCTCCGAGGCCGTTTAGCGATCGTCGCGCTCAGTTCGGTAATGACTCACGGCGCCCTGGCCTCGGACATTGTCCGCGTCGACACCGACTCCGGGAGTTTTGTCCTTGAGATGTATGCCGACACTGCGCCGGTTACTGTCGCTAACTTTCTTTCTTATGTTAATTCTGGCGCTTATGAAGACACTATTATTCATAGAAAAGTAAATAATTTTGTTATCCAAGGCGGCGGGTTCTATTACGATCCTGCCAGCAGCGACATTGCTGCAATTAGTGTTGGGCCCGCCATTGTGAATGAATTCAGCCGTTCGAACACGCGGGGAACCATCGCTATGGCCAAGCTCGGCGGCGACCCAAATAGTGCGACGAGCCAATGGTTCGTTAATCTCGGCGACAACAGCGCCAATCTAGATTCACAGAACGGCGGGTTTACTGTATTCGGGAAAGTGCTCGGCACGGGTATGACTGCGGTAGACGCAATAGGCGCGCTGCGAACGGTAAATATCACTGGCGCGATGTCATTTAGCGACGTCCCTTATCTCTCTCTTACGGGCACCACGACCGCTGATGCCGATTTCGTGAATGTCTCAATGAGCGCCCTGTCTACTTCAGCTAAATTCGGCTCAGGAAAACTTTCTGTCGCTCTGAACGCAGGCGCTATAGGACAAGCCTGGGTGGATTTCACCATTGCACAAAGCTCCCCCGACACGGTCATTACTCTAGTTCCTTCGAGTACTTTATTTATCGACAGAACGCTCGAAGATATGGCTACGTTCGATGCTTTTTCAGGCACGCTTCTCATTCCAGCGTTAGAGATTAACGGCGCGGTCGCCTACACCGATCTCCGTTTCACGCTCACCGATGCGAAGAATTATTCCTTCACATTGCAAAGCTTCGACGAAGCCCCCTAACCCTCTGCAAAAAAATCGAAAATAAAAAAAGGGGTCAACTAGTCGTTGCCCCCTTTTTTATTCCGCGGTGAGTTTACAAACGCCGCAGTTTGCTTAGCTTATCAGGCTTAAGGAATAAGACGCGGGATAAACTTAGTCATTCCTTGAATTGGACCGACTTCACCAGCATAGACCACGCCGTCGCTGTCGACTGTCACGCCTTCGCCCATAGAGCCGGTGCCGCCCATACCTGAGGCGCGCTCAGAAACATGCTCGGGAATGAAGTACATAACCTCACCTGTCTTCGCGCTACCTACACGGAGACCCTTACGCCAGCCGCCTGGGTTGTAGTTGGGATCAGACTCAGAGTCGATTGCGTAAAGCATGTCAGTCGACTTATCGATAAACAGACCGCTGATGCGGCTGAACTGATACCACGTATCTTGGTGATTGCCGTCTTGGTCGAAAATTTGAATACGGTTGTTGCCGCGGTCTGCGACAAAGAGTCGACCCTGAGAATCCATCGCTAGCGAATGCGGCGAGCGGAATTGGCCATCTTTGAAGCCCCACTCACCGAACGATTTAATAAAGCTACCGTCGGGTGCGTAAATAGAAATCCGGCTTTTAGCGGTTGGCCCCGCTTCGTCTTGAAACTGTGCACCGTGCGTGTCGGCAACAAAAATATTGCCATTTGGCGCCACTAACACGTCGTTCGGTGAATCAAAATGAGTAGGCGGATCGCCCGCTTCGCCACCGGTTCCGAGTGTCATCAGCAACTCGCCGTTGGGGCTAAACTTGAGGACAGTGTGACCTTTGCCAGCCGCTGCAGGGTTCTCTTCGAGTTCGCGCGCATTCGCAGCTCGTGCATCAACTACCCACACGTTGCCGTCGGGGTCTACGTCCATACCATGCGGCCATACAATTAGGTCGGCGCCGAAGCTCTGTACCACATTGCCCTGCGGGTCGAGCTTAACGATAGGATCGACACTCGACGTTGCACAGGAATTAGAGCCACAGCGGTCGCCGGCCCATACGTGGACGCCATCGATGTCGATATTCACAGCACTTACCGATCCCCAGTTGCGGCCGTCGGGCAAAGTACCGAAGTCGCGCTGCGTCTCATAAGGATTAGGCAAATGATTCACGGGCTCTTGGTTTGCATGCTCGGGCGGTTGCACTGCACCGCGCTGCGCTAACGCAGCACCTGACAGCATACAAAGCGCAAGCGTTGCCAGTCCGGCCTTACGCGCGACATGCAGACCTGGCGTTGCTTTCAGCATGGCCCTCGTTGGCTGCATTAACAGTGTGTTCTCTTTCATCTCTCACCTCGTTGATTTTATAAAACGGCTACCCATTAAAACCGGCGCACGCAAACGTTTCTCACGCGCGCTTTCGATCTTGGCTTAACTCACGAAAAATGACCTACAGGGATCTTATTGTCAAGACGCTGAGGATTTCTCAAAAGATATCTGACGTGAAAGCACGGAAGAGGCACTTCTCCTAGACTAAGGCAGGCACCCGCTTTATGCTCGCAACCTTGCCGCCAATGCCCGCCGAAGGAAAAGAACACGCCTCGCTTTTATTCGGGTACAAAAACACACCAATTCTCACTTACTTATCCAGTGAGCCGGAGCCTCCTTAATGGGCCGACAACTTATTTACGTGATCGCTGCGATCTGCGCAGCAATGACAATTATTCTTTTTTTGATTTTGACCGCCGAGCCAGTCACTAATGCCGGTGGCAGTGCCCATCCGATTTTTGCAGGCATGCGCATCGGCGGAGACGGGCTCGCGAGACTCGAGCATATCGGATCGCTAGGCTATGCTTTTCAGGCGCTCCTGCTTTCGCTTATTGTCGCGTTCGCGACGCTCGGCGTGAGTGAGAAGCACCGCACGCCGAGGCTGCGCGCCTACATGATTGCGACGCTTATTTTTAGCCTATTTATTTTATGGCAAATGGTGTCGAGCCATCTCAACTTTATAGCCACGGGCGAGACGACTTATTTTATGGGGTTCCCCTCACCGACAGCGTGGGCCATGTACGGCGTTTGGCTTGGCGGCATTCCGCTTGTGCTGATCTACACCTTGGGTTTTCGCCAGTTTATCTATACCGATGAAGACCAAGCAGAGTTCGAAAAACTTGTCGCCGAGTGTGCTGCCGAGGGGCAAGAGACTGACAACAACCCTGAGGAAGCGCGCTAGTGGAAACCTATAGGCAGGAAATAATACTCGGCGCCGTTGCGCTCTACATGTTGTTCTGCGTGGTTACAGGGCTCTGGGCCATGCGCCGCACGAGCGACGCCAGCGATTTCTTTGTTGCCGGACGCGGTCTCGGTCCTATCGTCATCTCACTTGCCCTTTTCTCTTCGACACTCAGCGGATTTGGCTTCGTCGGTGGGCCGGGGCTGGTTTATTCGATCGGTGTCAGCTCTTTCTGGATGATCACCATTTCGACGGCTGGCTATGCGCTCGGGTTTTTCATGGTGTCTAAGCGCATCCGCATGATTGCCGAACTACGCAACTGCATTTCCCTGCCCGATGTTCTCGCCGCGCGCTATGGCAGCGAAGCCGTCCGCTTGCTCGTCGCCATAACCATTGTGCTTGGTGTGATGGGTTATCTCGCCACACAGATTCTTGCGATGGCCGTCGTCATGCAGGCCATTCTCTCGGGCACAGCCATGTTTGCCGACATAGGACTTATCGCCTGTGTGGCGATTTCGTCGACCGTGTTGATTTTCTACTGCGTGACCGGCGGCATAATCGCCTCGGTTTACACCGACGTCGTGCAGGGCGGTATCATGATGGTCGCCGGTGTTCTGATCTTACTCACCGCCATGTCGGTGTTCGATGGCGGGATGACAGAGGCCACCTCAATTATTCTCAAAGACGACTCCGAGGCAATTATGCCGTGGGGCTCGGCGGGCATAATGGCATCGCTAGGATGGTTTTTCGTCTTTGGCCTCGGCCTCGCAGGACAGCCTCATCTGGTGACAAAGATGATGATGAATCGCAACATTTCAGACAACCGCCACATCTTCCCCTTATCTGTGATGGGCTATGTGCTGGCTGCGCTGCTGTGGGTGTCGATCGGGATTATTATGCGCGCTACGGTAATCGACGGCGTCATTCCTCCGCTGGGCTTGCCAGACGATGCGGCCTCGGTATTCCTCTCGGTTTTCACCAGTCCGCTTCTCGCAGGCATCGTCTTTGCTGGCCTCTTTGCCGCAATCATGTCGACCTCCGATGCCTTCCTTAATATTGGTACTGCGGCAATTATTCACGACATCCCGAAAGCTATTTGGGGTAAAAACATTGAAAACGAACTGATGTGGGCGCGGATTGTGACGGTCATTCTTGCGATCGTAGCCGCGCTTTTTGCGCTTTATTCTTACTACGCCGACGCAACGCTGGTGGCACTTCTGGGCGCCTTCGGCTGGGCGACCTTCGCCGCCTCGCTATTCCCTGTCGTCGCATTAGGCCTTAACTGGAAGGGCGCGACAGTGCCGGGCGCCGTCGCCGCAATCGTCTCAGCATTGATCATCAATTTCGGCGTGCAGCTTGCCGGTATTGCCCTTCCTTACGGCGTGAGTGGTGGCCTGCTCTCGTTTGTAGTGTCGTTGTTCCTCTTCCTCAGCGTGTCACTTATCACCAAACCACCGGTTCTAGACCGTGATATCGATCGAGTTATGGACATTTAGATCCAACAAACCTAGGAATCTGAGGGAAAGGGTGCCTAAATAAGAAGATAAGGAAAAACAAAGGCATACAAAGGCACGCATTTCGCGTAAACTCCGCACTCAATTTTTTGGCCACGCCTGTGGCAGCAAGGATCATCATGTCGGAGTCAGAACAATTATCTTTTCAACAACTAGCCCTCTCAGAGCCTATCTTAAAGGCGCTGAATGACGTTGGTTACGAAACTCCGTCTCCCATTCAAGCGGAAACGATTCCCTTGCTGCTCAGCGGTCGCGATGTGCTAGGCCAAGCGCAGACGGGCACTGGCAAAACAGCCGCCTTCGCCCTGCCCGCACTATCAAATATCGATATTAGCCAGCGCGACCCGCAGATACTTGTCCTAGCGCCGACCAGAGAACTTGCAATTCAGGTCGCCGAGGCTTTCCACAAATACGCAAAGCACATCAAAGGCTTTAACGTACTGCCTATTTACGGCGGACAAGAATACGGCGGCCAAATCCGCTCGCTTAAACGCGGCGTTCATGCAGTCGTGGGCACCCCTGGCCGGGTCATGGACCATATTCGCAAAGGCACCCTTAATCTAGACGGCCTCAAGACACTAGTCTTAGACGAAGCCGACGAGATGCTGCGTATGGGCTTCATCGACGATGTCGAATGGATCCTCGAACAGACGCCTAAGACACGGCAGATCGCGCTTTTCTCGGCCACGATGCCGACTCAGGTGCGACGCATTGCAACTGCCCACTTGACCAACCCGGCTGAAATTACGATTAAGATGAAGACGGCAACTGCCAACCTCATCCGCCAGCGTTTCTGGCCAGTTAGTGGCATGCATAAGCTCGACGCGCTTACTCGCATTCTCGAAGCCGAGACATTCGACGGCATGATCATCTTCGTGCGCACGCGGATTGCCACCGTCGAGGTTGCAGAGAAACTGTCTGCGCGCGGTTTCGCTGCGAGTGCGCTCAATGGCGATATTCCGCAGGCGCAGCGCGAGCGCACGGTAGATCAGCTGAAAAAAGGCAAGCTAGACATTCTCGTTGCTACCGACGTTGCCGCCCGCGGCCTCGATGTCGAGCGCATCAGTCATGTTGTTAACTACGACATACCACACGATACCGAAGCCTATATCCACCGCATTGGCCGCACAGGCCGCGCCGGACGCGAGGGCGATGCAATCTTATTCGTCGCCCCGCGCGAGCGCCGCATGCTTAACGCAATCGAACGTGCCACGAGCAAGAAAATCGAGTTGATGGAACTGCCATCAACCGAACTCATTAACGACAAGCGAATTGCACAGTTTAAACAGGCAATAGCCGACACCTTGGCGACAGAAGACCTCGGCCTGTTCAAACACCTAGTCGAGCAGTATCAGAACGAGCACAATGTCCCAGCCATTGAGATTGCCTCTGCGCTCGCCAAACTCGTGCAAGGCGACTCACCTCTTTTACTTCAGCATAAGCCCGTCCCACGCGCCGACAAGGCATGGGAATCGCGCGGCAATGATCAGCCTCGCACGCGCGACCGTGGCAAAGGTTCGGAGCGCTCAGAGAGACCACAGCGCCCTCGCAAAGACGCACCACCTGAAAAGGGCATGCAACGTTTCCGTATCGAGGTGGGCCATATCCACAAGGTTATGCCTGGCAATATCGTGGGCGCGATCGCCAATGAGGCGAATATCGATGCGCAAAACATTGGCCGTATCAATATTTTCGACGATCACAGCACAATCGATTTGCCTGCTGATATGCCCGAAGACATCTACGCCGGCTTAAAGAAAGTGTGGGTTGCTGGCCAGACGCTGAATATTAGCCGCGAAGGCGAAGCGCCTAAGGCACCATCGAAGCGCTCGCCCGCACGACGCGGAGACGACGACCGAGGTCGCGTTTTTGAAGACAGCAAGCCTGGCAAAGGCCCTAAGTCTAGCCGCGATGCAGGCGACAAGCCCGTCAAGAAATCGAAGCCCGGCGTGAAAGCCCGCGAGCGCGAACGCGAGAAAGCCGCGGCGAAAGCCAAGGCCAAAACGGCTACCTCAAAGGCTAAGAAAACCAAAGAAGCGGGCAAAGCCAAGAAAAAAGCCAACGGCAAGCCGTCGCTCTAAGGCTTTTCCGAAAGTCCGTTAGCGCGGCGCCATGAGGTCGTTTAAATACTCGATATTGCGCTGGGGAATAGCGCCGATATCGGGATGCGATTCGGCCGCGACCTCGATCGACTCCTCCCTCAGTAGATGCAACATCGGTGAGGGAGAACGATTCGTCAGATTCTCGGGGGCCGCGGGCAAAGTACCCGCGAAACGATAGCTTGGATGAAAGCTTGCCACCTGAACAACGCCCTCTAGAGCCATGCTTTCTATTAACCCATCCGCAAGGTCTAGAAAGTCATTATAGGCAGCGAAACTTTTGAGCACGTGGGGATGGACTAGCAGCGTCGTCTCAATACTCGAGTCGGCTACAAGCAACGCTAACTCCTCACTCAGGCTATGCAGAAGCGATTCGATGTCTGCGGCAGGCGTTTCAACAAATCTAACTCTTCCTGCTCGCAGTTCTTTTCCCGCAAAAGGGCAAAGGTTGTGACCGACAACAAATTCGCTGACCCAGTCCTGCAC
>TARA_B110000503_G_scaffold35676_1_pt1 | contig 12268 bp, 12 predicted proteins | sample TARA_B110000503 | Tara Oceans TARA_B110000503 (sample SAMEA4397472) | marine metagenome | biome: Polar Biome; feature: [SRF] surface water layer (ENVO:00010504); material: water (ENVO:00002006), including particulate matter (ENVO:01000060) such as... | depth 5 m
CCTGCACCCCCGGTGCGCAACATCACAACGAGCACATCCGTTTCACCAGCGCCGGAAATAAAACACTTACTGCCGTTGACGATGTAATCATCACCCTCGCGAATTGCGCTGGTGCGCAAGGAGGCGGCGTCAGAACCGGCTCCCGGCTCTGTCAGGCAATATGACGCAAGCTTTTCTCCCGCCACCAACACGCGACACCACTGTGCAATCGCCGCCTCACCGCAGTACTTGCCGATCATATTGGTGGCCATATTGTGAATGGTGAGAAAAGCGGCCGTGGCAGTACAGCCCATTGCCAATTCCTCGATGATCAAACTGGCATCCAGGCGCCCCATGCCGAGGCCACCGGCGGCTTCGGGGGTATACATCCCCATGAAGCCCAGATCGCCGGCCTTGCGCAGCGCGTCTTTAGCAAAGCATGCTTCGGCGTCCCAGGTCGCAGCATTGGGCGCCAGCACGCCCTGAGAAAATGCGCGGGCACTGGCCGCAAACGCTTGCTGGTCTTCCGTCAGGGAAAATTCCATCTCAGGCTCCAGGTTGTGGCTCTAGAATTTACCCATCACGGCACCAAACAATTCCTCGTCGGGCGGTATCACCTTGTTTTGTACCAGCGGTCGGGAGACCCAGGTCTCGTTGATCAAGTCGCGCCAGGTGATGTTGTGGTTGATGCTATTGCCGCCCCAGGAACCACAACCCAGAGAGAAGGTCTGGCGCATGCCGTTCCAGAGATTACCACTGTTAGAGGCGGACTGTGGCTGATTCACCATGACCCTGGAGGTGCGTGTGGCAAGGGCCAGCTTCAAAATATTCTCGTCGTTATTGGAGTAGATACCACAGCTGTGACCCTGACCCTGGTAGGCCTGGATCCGGTTGGTCATCTCGATCGCTTCATCGATATCCGCCACTTTGTAGAGCGCCATGGTGACCGTGAGTTTTTCGCCGGAGAAAGGGTACTCTGGCCCCGCACCGGTTTCTGGCACGATCAGGAACTGCTTGCCTTCGGGCAGATCGATACCGGCCTGGCCGGTGATATTGATGGCGGGCTGGGCCACAATACCCGGATTGAGATGGCCGTCATGCCACAGTACCTGCTGTAACTTCTCCTTGTCCTGACCCTCAATGACATGCCCGCCCTCGTGCTTGAGCTTTTCCAGAAACGCATCGTAAATAGAGGCAAACACCAGCACGGCATTGTCCGAAGAACATGAAGCGGCCAAATCCAGAGTCTTGGAGATACGGATTTTGTCGGCCGCATCATCCAGGTCTGCCGTGTCATCGACCGTGATCACGGCATTGCCGACACCCACACCCAACGCGGGTGTACCGGAAGAGTAGGCGGCACTCACCATCGCCGCTCCACCGGTTGCCAGAATGCGATCGCACTGGCGCATCAATTCATTGGTCTTGTCCATCGACGGCACATCGATACTCTGGACCAGATCTGCCGGAGCGCCCAGCGCGACTATCGCCTCGCGCATGTAATCGCATATTTTCTTGTTGGTCAGCTTGGCGCGAGGGTGCGGCGCAATAATGATCGCATTGCGCCCCTTCACCGCGGAAATACCTTTGATGACTGGCGTGGCCTCAGGATTGGTAGACGGTGACAGGGCGCCGATAACACCTACCGGTTTGGCGATTTTTACAATATTGCGCTCCCGGTCCTCCTCGATCACACCAACGGATTTGTCGCCGATAATATCCAACAATGTGGCGCGCGTTTTTCGGTGGATCTTCAGGTATTTGCCCTCGTAATTACCGAGCTGGGTTTCCTCCACCGCAAAGCGAGCGATCTCTTCCGAACGATCCTCGCGGGCCACCGCCCACACCATAGCCGTTATCAACTCGTCTACCTGAGCCTGGGTGTAGTGCTCAATTTGCTGCTGAGCGGCGCGCGCGCGCGTCATCATTGCCGCCACTTCTTCGCGCGCTTCAATTAATTCCTGATTATCTTCCATTGTCGTGTACTCCGCTGTTATTGGTTGGCGTCTGCGTGCACGCTATCAGACTGCCTATCAAAATCTGAGCGCCAGACTACAGGCACCCAAGCCGCCCTCCAAGGGAGGAAATTGCGCATATTATGGACTATATTGCGATGCAGATGTACTGACTCACATACCGTCCAACAGGGCCACCCCGATGGGCGCACCCTCCCAATGGCCGCTTCCTGACACCGGCCTTTATGCTTAACAAACTGGCCAGACACCCCCTCACTCAGGAGTGCTACCCCACCGCTATGGACTTTTATCCCAGTGCCGACCGACACCGCATGGAGCGGCATAGCCACAATAACAACCTGTTGATTTATTGCGTCGACGAAGCGGGCATTTCTCCTCAACTGGTCGCGCACTTTCGAGGACTCATGGCGGTGCATCGCACCGGCTACAATACCCGCGCCTTTATCAATGCGGCGAATCAACTGCGCCACCTGCTGACGCATATCGGACTGGAGATTCAACGGACCAGAGCGAGCAGACAGGAGAGTTTCAATCTTGAGGCGGCGCAAAATCTCATGCTGGAGCACATCGGGCAGCCACTTGACCTCAATACGCTGGCCGCCGCCGCCAGTCTCTCCAAGTACCACTTCAGCAACAAGTACAAAGGCCTGACAGGCTCCTCTCCCATCAAACATTTTCTCAATATGAAAATGGAACACGCCTGCCATCTGCTGGATTCAAGCCAGCTCAGTGTGAAAGGGGTGGCGGCCGGACTGGGATACGACGATCCGCTCTACTTCTCGCGGCAGTTCAGTAAAACGGTCGGGCTGTCCCCGCGCGCCTACCGCCGCTCTGTTCGCAGCTAGATCGGGGGTGGATCTGGCCGCACCAGATCCGGCGATTTAAAAAGATGCTTCATTAGCAGTGCGCGCATCCACTGGTGTGGTGCGCTGCGCGAGGTGCGGGTAGGCCAGAAAGTCCTCAAGACTCATTTCCTTCGCCGCCAGTGGGTGATCGATGCGCATATAACAGTGACTCGCACAAAATGGGGGGCATCAATAACTTGAAACTACCCGCATACGTCTCTGGGGAAAACGCCGTATCCCCCAGCACATGCTCTATGGTTTCCAGTAGCTTGGGAAGCGCCGCACCGAGTTCCTCAGCGCGCGGCGTCGGCACCAGGCCGTGGGAGGTGCGGGTGAAGAGTTCGTCCTCGAAGGAGTCGCGCAACTTTTGCAGGGTTTTGCTCAACGCGGGCTAGGACACAGACAGGAGCTCGGCTGCGCACGTAACGTTGCGCTCTTCCAGCAGAATCTGCAGCGCGACCAATAAGTTCTAATCTGTACGAATCAACCTGCGTGAAATGATGGTGTGCGTCCAGAAATAACTTTTAGTTATAGCCTTACGTTAGCAAACTCGTGAGAACAACGCACCGACAAAGTGACACCGTGCTCCACTCGCAGGAACTTCTACCGCCGTATGCAGGTGTTGTGGCCGAGTCCAACACCACCTGCTACCATGACGGCATCTGGGCACCCATCCCGCAAATAGATTAAACCGCCCGAGAACCATTCTGCCCTGAGGATAACAATGCGCAACTCCCTGATTCTGGCCCTTGCCCTACTGTCACTGGCTCTCGTGGCGTGCAGTGGCGTCAATATCCAACAGACCGGAGCTGACAAGTTCAGCACCGGCAATTACCACTACTACAAATGGCGCACCGAACCGCTGCCCACGACGAGCCGCTCCTCTGACCCCGTATACGCTCTCGATCCGGTGATACGACACGAAGTGGACGCAGACCTGCAGCGCAAGGGCTATGTGCTGGACGAGGGTCGAGCGCAGTTTACAGTGGACTATCTCTATGTGAGTGGTATGCAACAGGGCGAGCGCAGCCAACTGGCAAGCAATGTAACGCCCTATCCCAGAGTCACCCCCAACCGCCAGGTAAATCAGGCCACCGTGGACAACGCCATTGCGCTGGGTGGAGTAAAAGAGACCAATAATCTCATCCTGCAGTTCAATGATTTGGCCAGCAATCAGGAGGTGTGGCAGGCCACATTGAGCAAGGTGGTGGAAGACGCTAACAACATTGACACATCCCGCCTCGGCCAAAATCTGCAAAAATTCCTGGCGCGCACCTTACAGTCGCTACCGCCGGCAAGTCACCAATAGCTAAGCCGGATAGACCTCAGGGTTCACACAGTGCGGCATAACCTGCCCCTGTAAAGCCGCCGTGGCATTGCGTACGGCAATATCCACCATCTTTGCGCGCGTCAGGGTAGTGGCACTGCCAATATGGGGCACAACCACAGCCCTGGGGTGCTTCAACAGAGGATTGTCCATCGCGACCGGCTCACACTCAAACACATCCAGCCCCACCGCGTAGAGGTGGCCGCTGTCCAGTGCCACCGCGAGTGCCACTTCATCCACGATGCCCCCCCTGGCGGTATTTACCAGCACTGCTCCGGGTTTCATGGTGGCGATTTTGGCCGCATCGAGCAAATTGCGCGTCTCCCTCGCGAGCGCCAGATGTACACTGACAAAATCACTGCGCAGCAGTAACTCCTCCAGGGACACACTGTCCACACCCGGAACTTCGCGGCCGGAGGGCGTCCAAGCGATCACCTTCATGTCAAATCCCACGGCCCGACGCGCCACCGCCTGGCCGATAGCGCCCAGGCCAATGATGCCGAGGGTGCCACCGCTGACATCCTTACCGAGGAAAAAATCCGTCGACCAGCGGGCGTCGGAGCGCCAGTTCCCCTCCCGGATATACCGATCGCCTTCCGCGACTCGGCGGGCCGCAGCCAGCAGCAGGGCGAACGCGGCATCAGCAGTGGTATCAACCAGCACCCCGGGCGTATAGCCAACGGGAATACTTCGCTGGGTCAATGTCGCCACGTCGATATGGTCAACCCCAACCGACACACTGGAAACGAACTGCAGCTTGGGCATAAGCGCCAACAGGGGAGTATCGATAGGGTCTGTCAGCAGACAAATCAGGCCGTGGCACGCTGCCAGTTCCTCGCGTGACAGTGCATCCAACGGCGATTGGGAACCCTTGAGTATTTTCAGATTACACTGCTTTGACAGCGCCGCCAGTCGCTCCTTGGGCAGCGGCTGTGTTATCACGACATTCTTAAGCATCGCCCTGTGACTCTGGGACCAGACCGGTCATTGTCACCAACCGCGCCTGCCAATCACGCAATTGCTCTATCGCGTAGGACTCACCACCGGGCAAATTACCCCAGACCGGCTGCGGCCAACAGGCATCCTGTGGATGACGTCCGATAATATGCAAATGCATCGTGGATACGATATTGCCCAGGCCGGCGAAATTCACCTTGTCGAATCCCAGCCCCTGTTTGATAAACGCCGATAACGCCGCACATTCCGCCAGGATCATCTGACGCTGTTCGTCCGGCAGATCCAGAAAATCACACAGCGGTGTTTCTGGCACGAGGATAAACCACGGCAGGGCAGCGTTGCGATTGAGCAGCACGGCCGATACCGGGAGACGGCCAATAAAGTGGCAGTCCACCAATAGCTGTTGTGGTATTACGCCCCGCGCCATAGCATCGCTCCTCGTTCTCGTCCTGCTCAGATCGTCATACCGCCGTCGACAACGATACATTCACCCGTGGTATAGCTGCTCGCATCCGACACCAGGTAGAGCACCGTACCGGCCATTTCACTGGGCTCTGCGTGTCGACCCATGGGGATACCCTGCACTGCCATTTGGTAGATCTCGTCGTTGGTGAACAGCGCGCCCGCAAATTTTGTTTTGGTAAGGCCCGGCAATAATGCATTACAGCGTATACCGAGTGGCGCACACTCTTTGGCGAACACTTTTGTCATATTGGCGACCGCCGCCTTGGTGATGGAATAAATGCCTTGCATCGGCCCGGGCTGCAGCGCGTTGATAGAAGCGGTATTGACGATCGCACCGCCACCATTATCGCGCATCAGTTTGCCCGCTTCGATGGACATGAAAAAGTAGCCGCGTATATTCACTTCCACGGTTTTGTTGAAAGCACCGAGATCGGTATCCAATACATGACCGAAGTAGGGGTTGGTCGCAGCGTTGTTGACACTGATATCCAGCTTGCCGTGTGTCTCGCGTATGTGAGCAAACAGCTCGGTAATCTGATCCATATTACCCACGTTGCACGCAAAGGCTTCTGCACTCCCACCTGTCGTAACAATGCCCTCGGCCACTGCGGTACAGTCATCAATCTTGCGACTGGAGACGATCACATGCGCGCCTTGCTCAGCCAGAAGTTTGGCAATTTCCTCACCAATACCGCGACTCGCGCCGCTGACGAGCGCGATTTTACCGGTCAAATCAAAAAGCTGTGTGGCCATATTGTACGTTCCTGTTTGCTTTACTGATGGTGATTTACGAGCTTGAATATCCCTGTGTCTATCGTGGCGCGGTGCAAATCCCGCCTGCGTTAACCTCCCTGCCAACGCGTTACCTGATCCAGTTCCAGGTCAAACAGGTCGAGTGCGCGACCGACCGTTTGCGTCACCACCTCGTCCAGGGTTTGCGGCCGGGTGTAAAACGCCGGCACCGGTGGCGCGATCACTGCGCCCATTTCCGACAGCTGCGTCATGGTGCGCAAATGGCCGGTATGCAGCGGGGTTTCGCGCACCAGCAGCACCAGTCGTCGGCGCTCCTTGAGCACAACATCCGCGGCGCGGGTGAGCAGGGTTGAGGTGACGCCGGTCGCGATCTCCGACATGGTGCGCACCGAGCAGGGCGCAATCAGCATGCCGGCGGTAGGAAACGAACCGCTGGCGATGGAGGCACCAACATTGTTGATGGAATGGACTTCGCTCGCCAGGGACTCGAGATCTGCCAGTGACAGCTCCAACTCGTGATGCGCCGTGAGCCTGGCAGATTTACTGATCACCAGATGTGTCTCGACCGCGCAGTCGCGCAGCAGTTGTAGAGCACGCAAGCCGTACACAATGCCGGATGCTCCGCTGATCCCTACAATAATTCGCTTGGGCATAGAGCCATCTCCGCTATTTTAAGTCCTTGCGACTCTACCAGTGTGTGCGCACAAAATCATTTGGCGGGAGGTCGACGAACAGCGGGTTTGGACGGCGGCTTAACGCTGGGTTTCGCATCGGTGTCACCGCGGTCGCGCGGCGCGGCACCGGCCTTGCTTTTGGGCTTACCTTTGTTTTTGTCTTTGCCCTTACTGGGTTTGCGCTTCGTCTCGCCAACAGGTGATGGCTTCGCGGTGGGCTCCAGCTTGGAAATTTGCAACCGCTGACCACTGACCCACACCGATTTCAGGTGTTTAAACAGTTCTTTGGGCATCCCCTCCGGCAGATCTATAATGCTGTGATCATCGAAGATTTCGATTCTGCCGATATGCTCACTGTCGATCTCCGCTTCGTTGGCGATAGCACCAACAATATTGCCGGGCTTAACACCGTGCGTATTGCCCACTTCAAGACGGAAGCGCTCCATACCCGGTTCCAGCTTTTCGGTCTCACGGCGCGCTTTGCGCTCCGGCTTGTCTGTCGCTACTTTTCGCGGTTTATCATGCGGTTTATCGTGCATTTTGCTAGCGGTGAATTCCCGCTCTGTTGCGCGTTCCCGGGCAGGTTTACTGGCGCGTGGCTTGGCTCCTCGATCATCGCTGTGTTCGTTTTTCTCAAACGCGGGCGTCGCTTTATCCTGCAACGGCTTCTTCCCCTGTGCCAACGCCCCTAGCGCCGCTGCAATCTCCATTGCCGGCACACCCGTCTCGTTCTCGTACTCTTCTATCAATCTGCGGAAAATCTGCAAATCCGCAGTCTCCAGCGTTTCAGTAATGCGCTGCTTGAATTTTCCGACGCGTTTGTCTGTCACCTCTTCTACAGTGGGCAGCGCCATTTGTTCGATCGTCTTGCCAGTGGCCTTCTCTATAGCCCCCAGCAGTCTCCGCTCACGATTGGCAGCAAACAAAATGGCATCGCCAGTGCGTCCCGCGCGGCCGGTGCGCCCGATACGGTGAATATACGACTCTACGTCTGCCGGTATATCGTAGTTGATCACGTGACTTATGCGCTGCACATCCAGCCCGCGCGCAGCCACATCGGTAGCCACCACGATATCCAGCTTGCCGTTCTTCAGTTTTTCGACCGTCTGTTCGCGCTGCTTTTGTGGGATATCGCCGTTCAATGCAGCGACTGAATAGCCGCGTGCGGCGAGTTTCTCCGCCAACTCGACCGTCAGGATTCGGGTGCGGACAAAGATCAGCATTCCGTCGAACTCTTCAACCTCTAGAATTCGCGTCAAGGCATCGAGCTTTTTCATGCCCGCCATCATCCACACACGCTGACGTATCAGTGCCGTGGTCACCGCCTTAACCTCGATTGCGATCTCAACCGGATTGCGCAAATGGCGTTTGGCGATACGACGAATGGCATCTGGCATGGTGGCAGAGAACAGCGCAATCTGGCGCTCCTGTGGCGTCTGGTCCAGAATCCATTGCACATCGTCGATAAAGCCCATACGCAGCATTTCGTCGGCTTCATCCAACACCAGCGTTTGCAGGCCAGTCAACACCAGCGAACCGCGGCGCATATGATCCATTACCCGACCGGGGGTGCCCACCACGACATGCACACCGCGCTGCAACTGGCGAAACTGGCCGCTGTAGTCCGATCCACCGTAGATGGGCAGCACATGAAAACCCGGCATATGGCGTGCGTACTTTTGAATGGCCTCGGCCACCTGAATCGCCAACTCCCGTGTCGGCGCTAGTACCAACACCTGCGGCAGCTTTTTCTTCAGATCCAGTCGCGCGAGCAGCGGCAGCGCAAACGCTGCTGTCTTGCCGGTACCGGTCTGCGCCTGGCCCAGCACGTCAACACCTTCCAGCATGTGAGGAATGATTCGGGCCTGAATGGGTGAAGGGGTTTCGTAACCCACGTCGTTCAGAGCCTGCTGTATGGGGGCGGGCAAGTTCAGCTGTGCAAAACTGGTTACCGCTTCGGAAGAAGACATGTTGCGACCTTGAAGAGTTGAGAGGGGCCCCCTGCTACAGGCGGCGAGATACTATACAGGGATTTTCGGGGGCTGTCCGGTCAACGCTGACGCTGTTGATGTAAACACTTACTAACTCTGCGCAGACAAATTATGGCCCGGATATGGCGGCGACGGTCCAAACTGTCCCGGAGCTATCGAGCAGACAGCTCCTCCAGCATGGCTTTCATTTTGGCATGCAGCAAATTCACCGCTGCCAAGGGCCGTACCATCACCTTGAATTCGGTTATCTTGCCCACGTCATCGAAGGTCATGATATCCACCCCGTTCACCAGAATACCGTCCACTTCGCAGGTGAACTCCAGCACCGCGTGCTGGGGTGTGGCAATCTCCTTCACATACTGAAAGCTCTCATTGAATACATTTAGTGCGGCCGTAAGGTAAATCGTGGTTAGCACACGCCCCTGCTGTGGCGTGTGCACGATGGGCGAGAGGAACGCACAGTCCTCGGCCAACACTTCGCCGAGGCGCCCAAGATCGTGTGTGCGTAACATTTCATGCCATAATTTCAAGGTATTCATTGCGATAATTCCCTACCGATCAGGCTGCGTTAAAGGTCGGCTTCCTGCACAAATTCCTGTTCGATTTTTTGTTGCAGTTCGTATCTCGTGACACCCGTACTTTTTTGCGTTTCCCGCAGGCGCTGCTGGTGCCGCCCTTTTCGATAAAACTTCACCAGTTGCGTGAAGCGCCCGGCTTCGGATTCTCCCGCGATCAACTCTTCGATAAACGCAATATCAATCCCCACACGATAGGCAATACGGCTGGGCCGGATCTTGTGCGCGTGAAATTCAGCCACGATATGAATTTGCTGCTCCCGCGAGTGCGTACACTCACGGGAATAACCGTAGGGTGGCGACGGAGTACGCGTGTCGCCGTATGTATTATCCAGATTCATGTGCAATTAATAGCAGCTCATTCACCCAATGCCAAGCCCAACGCTCTCGCATGGGGTATTGGCCATAAATGACCCCCTAATCTGTTTAATATTTGTGCAATGGAGGTCTATACTTGTTGACTTTCATCGTACCCCCGATTAGCACTAACCGTGAGGATCTGATCATGAATGCACCCGAGCAACTAGCCAGTCAAAGTGATATCGAACAGCGTATGCAAGCCACACTTGAAGCGCAGCGTGAGGATTATTTGAAGGAGGGTGTCGTATCCGTCGAAACGCGCATCGATCGCCTGCAGCGGGGCGTCGACGTATTGATAAAGCACAATGCCAAGATTGTTGACGCACTCAACTCAGATTTTACCTGCCGCCCCCGCGAAGTGACATTGCTCACCGACGTCGGTGCGGGCGTCGCGCCGATGAAACATGCCATTAAGCATGTACGCAGCTGGATGAAATCGGAAAAGCGCCCTACCATGTTCCCCTTCAATCTGCTGGGTGGCCGATCGCGTATCGAATACCAACCACTGGGTGTCGTCGGGATCATCGCGCCCTGGAACTTTCCGATCAACATGGTATTTGCCCCACTGGCGGGTGTACTGGCCGCGGGTAACCGCGCCATGATCAAACCGTCGGAGTTCACCCCCGCGACCTCCGCACTGTTGGCTGAAATGATCGCTGAGGCCTACGATCCCAAGGAAGTCGCCATATTCGATGGTGGACCAGAAGTCGGACACGCTTTTTCCAGCTTGCCCTTCGACCATATGATTTTTACTGGCGCAACCTCTATCGCGCGTCACATCCTCACCGCAGCCGCGCGTAATCTGGTGCCAGTCACGCTGGAACTGGGCGGCAAATCACCCGTGGTTATCTCGCGCAGCGCTGATATCGAAAAAAGTATGAGTCGTATTATGGTAGGCAAGACCATGAATGCGGGGCAGATTTGCCTGGCGCCTGATTACCTGCTGGTGCCCGAGGAAAAACTGCATGAAGTCATAGCGGCCGCGCAAAAGGCCGTTGCGCAGATGTACCCAAAACTGCTGGACAACCCGCAGTACACCTCGGTCATTAACGAGCGCCACTACCAGCGCCTCAACGGTTACCTGGCGGAGGCGAATGAGCGTGGGCAGAAAATTATTCCCATCAATCCCGCCAGTGAGGACTTTGGTGCGCAGCAGGGCACACTGAAAATACCACCCACACTGATTCCAGAACCCGCGGATGACCTGCGCATGATGGAAGAGGAGCTGTTTGGACCGCTACTGCCCATTCGTACGTACAGCAATTTTGAGGAAACTATCAGTTATATCAACAGTAAACCGCGCCCCCTCGCCGCGTATTACTTTGGTGAAGACAAGCAAGAGGAAGCCGCGTTGATAAACCGCACGACTTCCGGCGGTATGTGCATCAACGACGTAGTTATGCAGGTCGCACAGGAAGATCTGCCCTTCGGAGGCGTAGGTCCCAGCGGGATGGGCTCTTACCACGGCCTCAAGGGCTTTCAGACGTTCAGCCACGCCAAATCGATCTATCGCCAGACCAGCTTTAACATAGCGAAGCTGGGCGGCATGCTGCCACCTTATGGCAAGGCCACCGAGAGCACGATCAAAATGCAGTTGAAAAAGTAGCGCGGCGGATGGCGCGACTGGTCAGCCAATGAAACAGCGAGTTACGCCAAACACTGCATCATTTAGCAGGCTGGATTAGCAACGTAGGAATTCCCAAGCTATGGCTCTTAAGTGTGGCTACGCGGGTGCCGGGTTTTCTACCCTCACGAATCTCTGCCGTCGAAACGCCGCGCTCTGCCAACGTCCGGACAAAACTGTCCAGATTCTGGCATTGGTAGGCCAACCCCCAGAAAGCTGTGACCGTGGTTTGATCGCCAACAGGTTCAATCACTTCCAGTGTCAGTTTTCCCGCCCGGAAGAACAGCATGCGCCCTCCCCATTGCGGCGCAGTCTTATCCAGTGCGAGGCGAACCCCCAGTTCTGCGCCGAATAAGTCGATGCATGCCTGGGCATCGTCTGTACGCAATACAACGTGATCCACACACAATTCGGAGCACTGCGCTGCAGCGTACAGCCGACGAAACTCGGCTGTGGCGCTGCCGTCACACAAACGGATATCAATATTCAATGTGTTCGATACCAATATTTCACCCTGGCTAGCGGTGGACGAACTGAATACAAGGCCCCGCACCCGCGCTTCACTCTCAGTGCTCTGGACCAGCTCGATTACCGTATTGGAAAACCCCCACCAGGCCGAGGGCCTTTCATTCAGGGGATCGATTAAGCAGGACGCCTTCCCCAAAAAAAGCTGGTACTGCTCGATAGCCGCCGGCAGATCCGGCACAGCTAACACGATTCGGTCAAACTTCTCGGCCATATG
>TARA_B110000503_G_scaffold23800_2_pt1 | contig 12260 bp, 14 predicted proteins | sample TARA_B110000503 | Tara Oceans TARA_B110000503 (sample SAMEA4397472) | marine metagenome | biome: Polar Biome; feature: [SRF] surface water layer (ENVO:00010504); material: water (ENVO:00002006), including particulate matter (ENVO:01000060) such as... | depth 5 m
ATGGCGGATTTACCCAGGGGGTTACTGCGACAGTTGAGGAAGCCCCTTCTTTCTTTAACAGTACTACTTCTTGATGCGTGGAATTGTCGGTCATACAAATGCCGCGCGTGGGACCACCATGGGACCATCTCCACGCCTTCTGATGCTGTCCCTGGCGAAATCGTAACTCAAGCAACGATCGGTAATTGAAATAACCCGCGACAATACATTTTCCAGTGGTACTTGTTGATATCCACGATCTTGCTTCCGGCGGTTTCTTTTGGAATAGAGCCACCCCGCCCCGAATGAGTCCTGCTCTCGTTGTAATAGCACTGATATTCACAGAGCTTGTTTTCCAAATCCGTCGCAGTCCAAAAAAGCGTGTGATCCAGCAGTTCTCGTCGAATACTACCAATCAGTCGCTCTACAAATGGATGCGACATCGGCACATGTGGTAGCGATTTGATCCCCTCCACTTCAAGCACACGCAGATTGGCTTTCCATCGTTGGTATTGAAAGAGTGGATCGTTATCTGAGCTGAGATATTTCGGCCGGTCGTGCCCGGAAGTTGCATGATTGAACATGCGGCATAGCGCTGGCCCATCAACATTACCAGCAAGTACACCAATGCCGATGATCCTGCGGGTGTACTGATCCAGCACGACCATCACCCAGTGACTCTTCAATAAAATAGATTCGTAGCGAAACAGGTCTACCGGTCCGGCGTCCCGGCTCCACAGGCTGTCCTTGGCGTGGCCGATGGTAGTTAGCCAGGAAGGGCCCTGGTTGTTGGGACCTGGCTTGCAGTGAGCTGCTAGGACACGCCGTACTGTGTCTTTATCAAGCTCCAAACCAAAGACCAAGCTGACTTGCTGGGCGATTCGGGTACAGCCGTATCGGGAGTTGCGCCGCTTCATTTCGACGATGACGTTTATCACTTCTTTTGAAGGACCTTTCGGACCAGGCTTTCTTCCACCGCCCGGTGAATACAGCAGCCGATACTTTCGCTTTTTCATTGCAGTATGAAATTGAAGTAGGGTAGATGGCTTGATAATTATGGCTGATCTGGCGATGCGCCGGGAATTCAAAAACAGCGACCAAAAGCCGAGTAGGGCACGATCCTGTGTTGATAGATTGGGTGCTCTTTGTCTGGACCGTCTGTGGATGATCAGTTGTTGTTTTAGAATCAGGTTTTCAGCAATGACTGTTCGGCCACCGCCTGGCCGCAGCAGCTTAGCCAGAGTGGTGAGCAGTTGAACAAGTAGGTAAATGACGTCTCTCATGTCGTCTGAGAGTAATAGTGATCGGTGAAAGCGGCAATAGCTAACCTTCTGATACTATTGTTGAATTTGTATTTCGCCATGCACAGGCGGTTGCCTAAGACAAGGGGCTAGATTTCTTCGGCCTGGAGGAGCTAACCTGTCGATACCCCTATGCAAACAACGGGCATCACAAATAGCATCAAATGGTGTAGAATTTGATGATGTTTTTCTAGCATCGGAGAAGAAATGATGAGAACCACAGTTACTATCGACGACCAGTTAATGTCCGAGGCACAGCGGATTACCGGGGTAGTTGAAAAAGCGGCCCTGGTACGCGAAGGTCTCAAGGCTCTTATCGAGCGTGAAAGTTCGCGTCGACTAGCGAAGTTAGGCGCTACTGATCCGGAACTAAAGTCTGTGCCCCGTAGACGTACATGATTTTAGTCGATACATCGGTCTGGATTGACCATCTGCGGTCTGGCGATAAAATGCTGGCGCACTTGCTGGAGAATACTCAAGTACTAGCCCACCCATTCGTTATCGGTGAGTTGGCCTGTGGTAATTTGAGTAATCGAGCGGAAGTTCTAGCGTTGCTGGCGGATCTTCCGAAGGTGGCGACGGCGACAGATGAGGAAGTATTATTTTTTATTGAACAGCACCAATTGATGGGGCGCGGACTGGGGTATATAGATGCGCACCTGCTTTCGTCAACGTTTCTAGGCGGCCCAGCAAAGATTTGGACGCGGGATAAGCGGTTGGCGGCACTTGCCGTCGAATTGGATAAGGCTTATCAGTAGTGGCCTGCAGGCCGGAAAAAATTTGGCACTCAGCAGCATGTTGCTATTCAAGTGATCGTTGCTCGAGAATGGCTGCGCCAGATATCACCATGACGTAGCAGCCTGGATTTTGGGACCAACATGGGACCATCTCCACGCCTCTTGATGCCATCTAATGCCGAGCTCATTTTTTAACGCTCTAATTTACAAGGCATTAGGAGGGATGGCGAGGCGGAAAAAAGCATGGCTCAGGGTTCGAATCCCTCGATCTCCGCCATATACCTCTATAAATTAAGGATAAAATCATATCCTTATTTATCAGTCACCATTAATGCACAACCAGTTTCGGTGTTCTACCTTCTCAAATCCTGAGTTTTCAAGCGAGCGTCTAATCTTTAGGACTGGCTTTTTGATCTATGCTGGCTTGTCCTGCCAGTAACCGATACATGATCAGTACAGGGTGTTTCACGACCTGGTTGAAAGTGATTACTCTGGTCAAGCTTCCTACCCGGTGAGATCGGGTAGGACTTGGTGGTGTCTGCGTGTATTCAAGGACTGACTCAGGCAATTCCGAACGGTTAATTTGTCAGTCCTGTTACATCCTTGCCTAATTGCAACTGCGCTCACCACGCGGCTGGTTCAGCACTGATTCGAGCAGCAGCGGTTGGTCGGTCATGATGCCGTCCACGCCAAGGTCTATCATCCGCAGCATTTCCTCACAGCTGTTGATCGTCCAGACCTGTATCGGCATGTTCACTGCATGTGCGGCCTCTACCAGTTCGCGCGTGACGATGGGAATGGCATCGTCACCAGGAATCTGGTCGCCGATCTGGCTCGTGTCCGGCGGAATCTGTGCTGCGATATGCTCGGGCATCTCAGGGAATTCGCCGGTGGCCAGAAACAGGGTGAAAGCGGTCAGGCCCTGCCCCAATGGCATGGAGGTGGGTATGCAGGGTGCCACGGCCTTGAAGTTACCGTTTACTGTGTCGTCGAAGGAGGCCACTATCAGGTCCTTGAGGCGACCGTATCTCAGCAGCAGGTCTGCCATCTGTTGCTCGTAGTCGCCCTGGCCGTCATCTTCCTTCAACTCAACGTTGGTCAGTTTTTGCGGGAACCGCGCCAGGGCCTCTTCCAGGGTCGGAATCTTGAAGTCTTCCGCGCTGTAACCGGGGGGCGGGGCCTTATCGCCGCTGGCAATGCCGCGGAACAGGTAGTCCTTCTCGGGCCGGTCGCGTTTCGTACCCTCGCCGGGAATGAACCAGTAGGCGGCATCCAGTTGCTTGACCTCCGCCAGCGTCAAGTCAACGATCCGTCCCTCGCCGTTGGTGGTGCGGGCGACCCCGGAGCCGTCGTGCAGAATCACCAGGTGATTGTCCTTTGTCTGGAAGACATCCATTTCCAGTACGTCGGCCCCCGCGATAGCCGACTCGGAGTAAGCGTATAAAGTATTTTCCGGGAAGTCGGTAACACCGCCTCGGTGGGCAAAGTTCAGCGGATCTGCGCCGTTGACCAGCCATGGGTTGGGGAGTTTGTTGAAGGGTGCGTCACAGCTTGTGTCGTCATTGGCAATGGTGCCGGTGACGGTATCAGTGGTTGCTGTCGCATTACTGCTGTTGCTAAAACTCAAGGTAAAGGTCTCTCCCGGCTCCTCTTCCGCATCGCCGATCAGTTCCACCTCGATAAAGCCTTCCAGCGCGCCCGGAGGGATGACTAATTCTCCGGCGGTATCGAGGTAGTCCTCGCCAGCGGTGGCAGTGCCCGCGCTGCTCTCGTAGCTGACGCTGACGCCGCTGACCTGTTCCTCGGTAAGGGTGACGCGGAAGCGCAGTAGGTTCATCTCACCCGGAGCGCCCTCAGGGGTCGCCGTCGGTACCACTGTGAGAGAGGAAGGGGTAACGGCCGGGTCGCCGGAACCATCGGAGCTATTGGAGCAGCCCTGTAACTGTGTCAGAGCCAAGGTAAGGACCAGGAGTGCTGGCGCGGTGTTAAAGTTCATAGAAATCCAGATTGTCGATGGCTGTTGGCTGAGCATACTACAAAGGGGTCGGTTCGCAGGGTTTTGACAAGTTAACTTTTTCAGACTGCAGAGGTCTAGCCCTTTATATCACGCTACCGTCCTACTCCACTCGCTAAACGCACCAACCCTAAGATCACGGTAATGTTGAGCGCCAACCAAGTGCCTACCAAGATCGGGAATTAGTTCTCGGTGAGCGACCCCATAGTTTCGTAGTTTATTAGTAACGATCTTCCTGGGCTCAGTGCCGTGATTCCGCAGCAGTCGCCTGAAGAAACGCTTGGCAGCCGCACCATCCCTCTTGGCCTGGAGATAGACATCTACCACCTCGCCACAGGTAATACTGCTTACCGTTTATTTTTACGAAGACTTCATCGATATAGAACGTGTCGCCATAGCCTTGGTGTTTTCGTTTCAATCTCCTGGCGTATAGAGCGCCAAACTTGATGCACCAGAGTCGGATCGATTCATGGCTGACTGTGATGCCGCGTTCAGCGAGCAGATCTTCAATAGCACGGTGACTCAGATTGAATCTGTAGTAGAGCCAGACGGCGTAGGAAATGATGTCCGACGGGAATCTGTGGCGTTTGTATATGTTCATGGGCCGATTCTATCAATATGGGGCCGTTAAGTTGACAATACCGTCCCCAGACATTTAAGCCGAAAATCATTATGCCACCGCTTAGATGATTTCAAGAAGTGGGCGATCTGGATCTGGGGCGGACCCAGGCTGCAGCGTTAACGGATTATTAGAGAACGCTCAGCTCGCCCAGTTCTCCATGCGTAATCCAGAAACGCGCTCAAATTCGCGTTCGTTATTGGTGACGACAATCAGCCCGAGACTTCGAGCATGGCCGGCAATCATTTGATCATACGGACCAATCGGCGTGCCTAGTTTCTGAAGTTCGGCGCGGAGTTGGCCGGTATGTTGGGCGGCATGCAGGCCGTAATCCAGCAAAACCAACCTGGCGAGAAAGGCTTCGATCACCGCCAGATTTTTCTCAGGTGCTGCGGATTTCTCTGCGCCAAAAATGAGCTCCATTGCGGTCACTGTACTCATGCACAATTGATCCTGGTGACGAATAAATGCATCGCGAACCTGGCTTGGTCGATTCTTGATCGTGTAGATACAGATATTCGTATCCAACATGTACTTGTACATTTAAAAGCCTTCGCGTAGTTGTTCGGGCGGTTGATCGCGTTCAACCATAAAGTCATCGCTTATAGCTTCACCCGCAAACCATTCATCCCACGAAGTACCCTCGGGAGTGATGATCCGTGTCTTACCAATGGCGACGACATCGACTCGTTTGACGTCTTCAGGTAAGGCAACCGATTTGGGTAACCGCACGGCCTGGCTCTTGTTACTTTTGAATACAGATGCCTTTTCCATTACTGGAGTCCTCGTATATACCTATTGGATATACAGGCTATTGGGGGCGCTGGGATATGTCAATGGGATATACGTAAGAATGATCTGAAATCGGTTAGGTTTAGCGCTTCTCTGGAATTCGGATTTGAAATTCATGGGACCATCCTCACGCCTTGTGATGCCCTCTCATGCCGGGCACATTTTTTAACGCTCTAATTTATAGGGTATTAGAGGGTACGGCGAGGCGGCAAAACGCATGGCTCAGGGTTCGAACCTCTCGCTCTCCGCCATCCATCCATCTTATGAGGCAGGGGAAATTGGCGGCGCCATTGACTGCTTGAAATCAGGTTGCTGCAATCAATATTCGTTAGCCGCCATCACTCCAAATTAAACCCAGTGGCACGGCATAGAATGTTCTATCGCCCCGTTTAAACGGTAATATCTCCTGTCCGATGTAAAACAGAACACCCTGCTCAAAGGCCTTACCGGAAAAGTCGGCGAGCACGGATAATCCTTTAAAATCCTGGCTTTTTACGCTGGCGGAGGCTTTAACTTCAATACCGATGATTTGGCCATTGGTGCGCTCGAACACCATGTCGACTTCATGCTGTTTGTTATCCCTGAAGTGATATGTGCCTACTACTTCCTGTGCCCAGGATGCTTGCTTACAGCACTCCATATAGACCAGGCTTTCCAGCAAGCTGCCATAGTATTGGCTTGTCAGCAATTGATCTTCATTGCGAATACCCAGCAGGTGACAGGCAAGTCCTGTATCGACGTAATGAATTTTTGGTATTCGTACTGCCAGGCGTTTTGCATGATTTTTCAGATAGGCAGGGACGTGGCGCACAATAAACATCAGGTCGAAAATTTCGATATAGCTTTTGACCAATTTGTCATTCAAATCGAAGTCGTTACCTATACTGGCGCACTTCAATAAGTTGCCACTTAGCCCTGCAAGATAAGGAGCCATAGCCTGTAGTTTTGAATAATAGTCACCGCGGGCGGCGTAAAGGGTTTCGAAATCCTGGTACAATCGCCCCTCCATATAGGAGTTAAACCAAGCCTGTTTTGCTCTGGGGCTTTTGCTTTGTGCCTCAGGATAATCACCGCTCAGGACAACCCTGGCCAATTCTTCACGACTGGTAAAAGGAACTGTGGTTGATTGGAAGTTTTCTTTTAGCAAGTAATCAATGATATTCAGGGATTGGTTGGTAATCTCGTCGAGTGACAAAGGAAAGAGTTCTAGGCGGGCCATATGCCCTGGCAATGACTCTTGAGTCCGTGCAGAGCGAAAAATGTCAGCTGGGTCGGTTAGCAGAAACTTGCCTTTTTTACTCGGCTCTAACTTATCAGAGGCTTTCTTAATTGCAGGTATCAGGCCCTGGCCGTGCTGAAATTCGTCTGGTACCACTCGCTTTGAGCCCAGCTGGCGTATAAAGCCATGAGAGTCGCTTTCAACCGACGCCAATGTGGCCTGATCATCCAGCGTGATGTAGCCCATATTCAGGTGCTGGGCAACAGAACGCGCTAATGTGGTTTTTCCGGCTTTCCGGGGGAAGCCCGACCCAGTGGAACATCAAATACATCCACAGCCAGCGCGATCGCGAACTTGTTCGCCACAGTGTGCAGCGTTTACCATACCAGCATGAAAAAAATCGCCTGGTTCACCACCGCTCTACTGCTCCTGTGGGGCTATCTATTTTTGATAGCAATCCCCCAGCAGGCCCTGCACGGTAAACGCAGCCTGCTGACTACGACACCGAATGATGTGGGCCTGGCGTTCGAGGATTTTGTGGTAACGCCCGAGGATCGGGATCTGCAGTTGCAGGGCTGGTGGATACCCGCGCCCAACGCCACCGCGACACTGGTTTTCATTCACGGTGGCGGTTCCAACCGTGACAGCCAGTATTTCATTTCGCTGCAGTTTTATCGGGCGATGGTTGACCAGGGTATTTCGCTGGCTGTTGTCGACATGCGCAATCACGGTGCTTCCGGCGCAGATGAACGCGGCCTGCAGTTTGGTCGTACTGAAAAATATGACGCACTCGCAACGATCCAATGGGCGCATAAAAAAGCGCCTGATCTGCCGTTGTTTGCCATGGGTATTTCCATGGGGGGCGCGACGGTCATTCACGCTGCCCACGAGGGCGCATCTTTGGATGGCCTGATCCTGCTGGATGCCCTGCTCGATACCCACGATACCTTTATCCAGGGAGGCTGGGTAGAGACCGGCCTGCCCCCTGCCCTGTTCATCCCGTCAGCGTGGGCTGCCACCACTTTTTTTGGATTACCGGGCGGTGAAGAACAAGCACTGGAGCTGGCCGCAAACCTGAACATACCGATACTGGCAATACAGGACCCGGACGACCCCGTCACCCGAGCCCAATTCAGTGAGGAACTCGCCCGTCGCAATCCCAGGGTTACCCGCTGGCTGGCGCCAGCCATTGACCCTGCACATCCTGATCTTGCATTCAAAGAACGCTGGGGGAGCCATGTTTGTGCGTTCCAGTTCTATCCCACTGCAACCGTCGAACAGATTACGGCGTTTATCGCTACCGTAGTGAACTCACCGCGCTGAGGACGCCAGGCGATTTATTGCGCGGCGTTAAATGACTCAAAAAACAAACACTCGTCAACAGGCTTGCGCGGCGGTGTACCGTATTTCCCGATTGGCCAGCCTATCGGGATGAGTGCACAACTGGGCGTGTCTTCTGTCAGGCCAAGATAACTGTCGATCTCGCGTTGCTTGCCGGTATGTGCTGTAGTCAGCGATGCGCCGAGCCCCACAGCACGACAGGCGAGTAATATATTCTGAATCGCTGGGAACACCGATTGTGGTTGCGGTTCACCGCGTCGCTTCCAGCCTGCTACCACCAATAATACCGGTGCCTCGTGCAGGTGATCTGCGAGATACGTCGCGGCATTGATATTGCGCCTACGCCGCTCGGGAAAGCTCGGATTTTCTGCGGCTTCGGCTGCCGCAGCGATATAGGGATAAAAGATGCTGCGATACTGGTCAGCTATCCACAGCTTGCGGTCAGGCTCGGTAATTGCAATGAACAGCCATGGCTGCCGGTTGCCGCCAGAGGGAGCGTAGGTGCCCGCCTCGCAAACTTTACGAATCAGTGCAGCTGGCACTGGGTCCGGTTTCAGGCGCCGGATCGCGCGGGTAGTGCGCAACGCCTCTAAAAGAGGCAGATCTTCGCCCAGTGTATCAATATTCATGCTCGTGTCTCCGCTGGTGCAGCCCTGTATTGTGGAGGCTACGCGGCAGTGCCGCAATGGCGCACTGCATCAACCGGATGCCCGCGAAGAGTTACTGAAAACGTGTGATTTGGGCCATCGGTCAGACCGCTGCATCGCTTGATTTCGCCCACGCCAGATACAGTAGTGGACTAATCGAACCCAGAAACAGCGTTGCAACCATCCAGAGCCAGAGATTGCGCCCAGCCCTGCGCGCCTCGGGAATAAGCCAGCTCAGTACCAAACCCACTGCAATCACCAGATCGAAAAAAACCTGCCAGCCAGCGGGACAGTGTCGGTGATAGTCTAAAATAGCAATGTAGCCTACCTATGCAATGGCGAAAGCCGTCAGGGCCAGAAAGGGTATGAGGATGGCAGCAGCCAGTGAGCGTTCGGTGTTCATAGCAAGTCTCCTTGAGGTGGTTTCGGGTTATCCTCGGCTCTGTCGTATACCGAAGCAATTACCTCCGAGGTTATTGAAACCAATCATCTGCGGGATGAACAATGTGCTGCCCGAAGGAGTGAAACAATGACATCAACCGCACCGCAACAGTTTCAATCCATTTGCCGAAAGTGGCGCCAGCTCAGAAAACTGTCGCAGCCGGACCTTGCCCTCGTGGCCAATGTCTCGCAGCGCCATGTAAGTTGGCCGGAAACTGGCCGGAGCCAACCAAGCCGGGAGATGGTTGTGCGGCTGTCTGACGCCATGGAGATCCCACTGCGTGAGCGCAACGTGTTGCTGCAGTGCGCGGGCTATTTCGCTCTCTATAACGAATCAAGCCTGGAAGAACCCGCAATGGCACCCGTGCTGGAGGTACTCAGCAGTGTGCTGCAACACCACGATCCCTTACCCGCGGTTGTTGTCGACCGATTCTGGAATGTGAAAATGAAAAACTACTCGGCGGACTTTTTACCGGGCATTGGGGGCGACCCGCACGCAATGCTCGAGGATATTAGCGGTGGTGATGAACTCAACCTGGCGCACTGACGCTGCATCCCAGAGGCTTGCGCCAATATATTGTGAACTGGGATCAGGCCGCATCGGCCTTTATTCGCCGCTTGAAAAGTGAGGCCCTGGCCTCGGGAGACCAGCGGGTGCAGAAGCAATTCACGCAATTTATTGAGGTGGCCGGAGCAGTGGCCGACGACAGTCCTGTTAGCGAAAGCCTTCTGCCCGCACTGCCATTGGAGCTTGATATCAATGGGCTGAAACTGAGCCTGTTTTCCGTGATTTCCACCTTTGGTACGCCCCAGGACATCACCACGGATGAACTACGAATCTAGGCGTTATATCCCACGGACGCCCACCCCGAAGAATTTTTCGCGAACCTCTCCTGAAGCAACATGCAGATAAGCTAACTGTTATGCGAGTGATAGAACAATGGATAGCCCGCTGGCGTAATCAAGTGACTGCAACAATAATACGAACTAGAGCACGTTGGTAGATCCAAACTCAGCAATAATCGCACGGTTTATGGCAGCATGCTCTGCCTCGGCATCCACCTGACTACAGCGGCCTTCATCCCAACTAGTGTAAGTTGCATAGTCAGGCTCGCCAATTCTGACCAATGTATCCCATACCAACAGGCACAGCTCTTTGCCGGCTAACAGTTTTGATCGCCCCGCTTCGTCGAGCAGGCTCGCCATGGTTGAGGAATCGTTGGCCGCACCTAGCGAATCGCCAACATCCAGATGTACAAAGCTGCGCTCCGACGCTGAAAAAGCCGGCCACTCTACAGGCAGTTTTGGCGCACCGGTGCGGGCGAAGGCCGCCCACGCGGACATCATAAGCTCACGCATTTGCTCACGCGACTCACCCTCGGGGTAAACGTAACTTGATATCGGGCCGTAGGTGAATTCTCCAGTGACAAACGCGATGTCGATACCGTGTGCCGCACCAATCAGTTTTGGGAAATCAGCAAAAAAAGATTTCTCCTGGTCATCCCAGTCAAAACGGTAGGCGTAGAGTGCCGGATATCCCGCTTCCTCCATCGCACTGAGGGGCTCATCCACCCCGCGCAGCTTCCACGCCTGGGAGCGAATCCGCGTCCAGAAACTGTAGAGCTGTGGATCTTTGAGTTTCAGGCGCGGCGGTAACAAACGGGTAAAAGGATAATTAGCGTCGACAAAATACCGGTGCGTTCCCAGCCAGAGCGTCACCTCGTCGCGGTTGGCACCTGCGATCACCGGTATGGATTTAGCGTTGGCACTATCGCCCAGTGCTGCCAGCATGCCCGCAGTGGGTATGACTATGCCATCAGCGGTCGTCAGGGGAATATCACCCTCTCCGTCCAGCGCCAGGTAGTGCTCCATTAAGGTGACGGCTGAGACGCCATAGATTGACCTCGTTGAAGCATCTCTGAGCGCGCCAGAATCAACCATTGCCCCAAAGAGCTGGGAACTGGAGCGACGCATTCTCGGGTGGGCGCCACCCACATTGATGGCCTCATCTACGGTTGCTGTTTCCAGATACCCCGACTGGGAGATGGCTTTATGAAAAAGTCCTTCGCTCAAAGGGCTGGCCAACATTGCAAACACATTGTGACCGCCTGCCGACTCGCCAAATATTGTCACGTTATCCACATCGCCGCCGAAGGCGCCAATATTTTTCTGCACCCATTTCAAGGCTGCAATAATATCGAGCGTGCCGAAATTTGAACTGCGATCAAGACCATCAGCGCCCTTCTGCACAGAAGGATGACTGAACCAGCCCAACAGGCCAAGGCGATAGTTGAACGTGACGACAATTACCTGCTGGGTATCTACCAGAATAGAAAAATCATAGTAGCCCTTGTAGCCGGCAGTATTGCCACCGCCGTGAATCCAGAACATCACTGGCAGCGGGTCACCTGGGTTTGACATCAGCGGTGCCTTGATATCGAGATACAGGCAATCCTCCATGCCCACAATACCCTCACCGGGCACGCCACCCACGTTACTGGCTTTCTGTACGCATGCCACACCATCGCGCTCGTTGATTGCATTCAACGGTGTATTGATGGGCCTGGGTGCTCGCCAGCGCAGTTCGCCAACCGGCGGCTGCGCGTAGGGAATATCGCGCCATGTGGCAACGGTAGCATCGACCTCGGCAGAGACAGACCCGGAGGTCGTCTCCACGCGCAATGGTATCGATGCGGTTCCGGGTTCACCGGACGAGGAACATGCCATGAGCAATGTCAGGGAAATTAGTGTGGTTATGCGCTTTATTATCATCTCGAGGATTCCAGACTGGGAGTCGCAAATGAGAATAAAGTATAGGCTTTCAAATAACGTAACTCTAGCGCGACATCCGCAACCTGACTGCGCAAACACGCTGTTCGCATTGATGCTCAGAATTACAGTGACAGCCTGAATAACACGGGGATAGACCGGCGCGCTGCTATGCGCCCTCCGCGCTGATGCCCGCAATGGCATCTATGTAAGGATTCATTAAAACAATAAGGCTTCCCGATCAAGATTTGCCGTGGTTTCCTGCGCAGTGTTCTGGTACTGCCCTGACTTTTCTGGCTACTTACCTGCAGCGATGGGAGCGACAAGGGTAACTCTGAGGCTCATGAACTGTTGTCGCAGTTTGGCATTGGCGCCGAATTCTTCAGTGAAGCTGGCCTGCT
>TARA_B110000503_G_scaffold143733_1_pt1 | contig 12253 bp, 10 predicted proteins | sample TARA_B110000503 | Tara Oceans TARA_B110000503 (sample SAMEA4397472) | marine metagenome | biome: Polar Biome; feature: [SRF] surface water layer (ENVO:00010504); material: water (ENVO:00002006), including particulate matter (ENVO:01000060) such as... | depth 5 m
AACAGTTAGAGGAGGAATTCCAAATTCCAATTATTGAAGGAGTTTCAACAGCTGTAACTATGGTTGAGAGCCTATTAAAACTTGGTTTTAATATTAATAGATTAGCTGTAAATCAATCAAAATATATTAAAGGTTGATTTATCACGTTAAAAAAACAATTTTTAATTATCTATAATAATGGCATTCAACTTATATATTTATATCATCAATTCTAATTTGAGCTATTTTATGAACTTCCTTTAAAGCAGTTGTAAACTCTTGTTCATATGAGTTTTTAATTCTTTTGTTCATTTCATTTATTATGTTTTCTTTTGTTAAACCTTTTACCGCTATAATAAATGGAAACTCAAATTTTGATTTATATTTATTATTTAGATTTATTAAAACATTAAATTCATTATCGTTTAATTTATCTAACCCTACTGATTTTTGTTCTAATTTAGAAAAATCAGTTAGTTCGGATACCTTTTGTAATTTTTTCCCCAATTCAGGGTGCATATTTAATAATTTCAATTGTTCAGCACTTGTCGCATTTTGAACTATTGATTTCATTTTTAAAAATAAAATACTTTTATTACTAATTTTAATTTTTCCATTCGTAATTAATCTTTCAGGAACCCATGGGGAATGTTCATATATACCACTTAAAATACTCATAAACCTTTTTTCATCTATAATTTTAGAAAACAGCATAAAATTTTTATTGGACATTATTACATCAATTCCTATGATTAGTTGATATTATATAAGCATATTTAATATATATTTGGATAGTAAAAAAAAATGGCGGGACTAACAACACACGTACTTGATACAAATCAAGGAAAACCTGCTAAAAGCATGAAAATTGAATTGTTTAAAATTGAACTAACAAAAAGATTTTATTTAGGCACCTATTCAACAAATAATGATGGAAGAGTTGATAGCCCTCTCATTATGTCAGAAGATTTGGAAGTGACAACTTACGAAATATTATTTCATGCTGGTGAGTATCTCAAAAAAGAAAATCCTAATTCTACATCAACTTTATTCTTAGATATAATTCCTATAAGATTCAATGTTACAAATAACAAAGAACATTACCATGTTCCCTTATTGTTATCATCTTATAGTTATAGCACTTATAAAGGAAGCTGATGATTTTTTTATTACAAGAATGGATTGAAATTATCTTAAGATGGCTTCACGTAATTGCTGGAATTGCCTGGATTGGTTCTAGTTTCTATTTCATAGCACTAGATTTAAGTTTAAAACAAAATAAAGATCTCCCTTCAAAATCACATGGTGAAGCTTGGCAAGTTCATGGAGGTGGTTTTTATCATTTAGTAAAGTACTTAGTTGCCCCTTCAAGGCTTCCAGCCGAGTTAACTTGGTTTAAATGGGAAGCGTATGCAACATGGGTATCAGGCTTTGCCTTGTTAGCACTAATATATTACGCAGGTGCAGAACTATATATGATAGATATAGTCAAATATGATTTTGAAAAGTATGAAGCAATAATAATATCTATTATTGGTATTATCATAGGCTGGTTACTTTATGATCTTATTTGTAGAATGGCATTAAAAACTAATGTTTATGTTCTTATTATAGCAATACTTATCCTGGTTTCATCTATGTCGTGGCTGTATTCTGAGTTATTTAGTTATAGAGGAGCATATATGCAGGTTGGAACTGTGCTAGGAACAATTATGGTAGCTAATGTTTTGATGATAATTATTCCTGGTCAAAAAAAAGTAGTCACAAGTTTACTTTCTGGAGAAGAACCTGACCCTAAACATGGAATGATTGCAAAACAAAGATCTTTACATAATAATTACCTCACTCTTCCAGTTATTTTTATTATGATTGGAAATCACTATCCATTTGTTTATGCAACCTCATATTCTTGGATTATAATTTCTTTAATTTTAATTATTGGAGCTCTAATAAGGCATTTTTTTAATGTTAAACACACAGGGGAAAACCCTCCATATTGGGTTTTATTTCCAATAATTATTTTGATAACATTAAGTATCTATGTTTCAGAAATTGGAAAACCTAATCTTGAACTTAAAAACAACAAAACTACAGTTAAACTAATCCCTAAAATACCAGAGTTAATTCTTTCTAATGCACAAGAAATTATAGTTTCAAAATGTTCAATGTGTCATTCTAAAGAACCTTTATGGGAAAATATGCGATCCCCTCCTAAACTTATAAAATTAGAAACAACAGAAGATATTATAAATAATATAGATAAAATATATACACATTCAGTTATTTCATTTGCAATGCCTCCCGGAAATATTTCATTTTTAGAAAGCCATGAAAGAGCTGAAATAGGAAAACTATATGAAGCAATATCGAATATAAAAAATAACAAATAAAATCTACTAAGGATTATCACATGCAAAAGTTTGATACTATTTTTAAAAATGGAGAAATAATCACTGAAAATGGTAAAGAAAAAACTGATCTAGGGATTTTGAATGGCAAAATATCAGCAATAGGAATTTTAAATGATGAAGCATCTGTTATAGAAGACGCTTCTAATTTAATAATCTTACCGGGTGGTGTAGATGCACATGTTCACATTGATCAACCGTCTGGCCCTGATGTTGAAATGGCAGATAATTTTCAAACTGCGACAATGTCTGCAGCGGCCGGAGGATCAACAACTATACTTCCATTTGCAATGCAAGAAAAAGGTCAATCTCTAAGGAAATGTGTTGAAGATTACCATAAAAAAGCTACAAACAACCTTTATATAGATACCTCTTTTCATTTAATAATAAGTGACCCTTCTCCTCAAGTTTTAGGCCAGGAACTACCCGCTCTGGCTAGAGATGGATATACTTCTTTTAAAGTATTTATGACTTATGATGATCTAGTTTTAAATGATGCAGAATTACTTGAGGTTTTTGAGGTTGCTAAAAAAGAAAAAACTTTAGTAATGGTACATGCAGAAGGTTACGATGCCATTAGGTACCTGACTAAAAAGCTGGAAGATGAAGGTAAATTAGCTCCTTATTATCATGGCCTTTCAAGGCCTCAAATAGTTGAAAGAGAAGCTACACATAGAGCCATTAGTCATGCAGAAATAGTAGATATTCCAATAGTAATAGTTCACGTCTCAGGTAACGAAGCGCTTTCACAGATAAAATGGGCAAAAAATAAAGGAATAAAAGTTTTCTCCGAAACATGTCCTCAGTACATTTGTTTAACAGAGGATGACATGAAAGGTCTAAACATGGATTTCGAAGGAGCTAAGTATGTATGCTCTCCTCCTCCAAGGGATTTAGAAAGCCAAAAAGCAATTTGGGAAGGATTAATAGATGGTACATTTGATATTTTTTCGTCTGATCATTGTCCATTTAAATTTAAAGATAAAAAAGGGAAAGATAGACCTGGTGCACGAACTTCTTTCAAATGGGTTCCAAATGGGATTCCAGGCGTGGAAACAAGGCTTCCCATTTTGTTTTCTGAAGGGGTTAGTAAAAAAAGAATTACTATAGAAAGGTTTGTTGAATTAACATCAACCAATCCTGCAAAAATGTATGGTTTATATCCACAAAAAGGTTCAATAAAAGTTGGTGCTGATGCAGATTTAACAATATGGGATCCAAATAAAATTGCAAAAATAAAACAGTCAAACTTACATCATGGTTCAGACTACACACCTTATGAAAATTTAGAAATAAAAGGTTGGCCGATTGAAACTTGGTTAAGAGGAATAAAAATTTTTGGGAATGGGGAATTTATAATTAAAGAAAATATGGGAAAATATATTTCTAGAGGCTTTTCTTCTTTATAAAAAAATTATTAAAATTGGGATTAAATAGATGAATATCATTGATAAAATAGAAACACTTGTAAATCTTTCCTCACCCAAAATGGGCTCAAAGGTAATAAGCGTATCTGATGATTTCTTTGGTAAAGCATCTCGAATGTTAGATGATAAAGACCCTGTTTTTATTGAAGATAAATATGATGATCATGGAAAATGGATGGACGGCTGGGAAAGTAGAAGAAGAAGAGATGGAGGTCATGATTGGGCAATTATAAAACTTGGTTCACCAGGTGTCATTTCTAAAGCTGAGATAGATACAAGCCACTTTACTGGTAATTTTCCGCCTTTCACCTCTTTAGAAGGACTTTTTAGTGAAGAAGCATTTAATGAAAAATCAAATTGGGTACCATTAATTAAAAAATCTTCATTAATTGGTAATAAAAAAAATGACTTTATAATTGAATCAGCACCCAAAGTAAACTATGTACGTTTACAAATTTTTCCTGATGGAGGTATTGCTAGAATAAAGTTGTTTGGAGAAGTGAAGTATAACTGGAACAATTTTAATAAAAATAAATTAATTGAATTATCTTCATTAAAACTAGGTGGATCAATAGTTGCATTTAATAATGCACATTATGGAGATGTATCAGCTCTTTTGTCAGATGGAAGAGGCAAAACAATGGGAGATGGTTGGGAAACAAGAAGAAGAAGAGAACCAGGAAATGATTGGATAATAATTAAATTAGCACAAAAAGGTAAAATTCAACAAATTGAAATCGATACAGCTCATTTTAAAGGTAATTTTCCAGATCAAGCTTCCTTACAAGCTGAATCTATAAATCAAAACGTGAAGATTGAAGATATTATTAAACAATCAGAAAATTGGGATACAATTTTACAAAAAAATAAATTAAAGGCAGATAGTATTCATAATTATAAAAATGAAATTAAAATAATTAATGAAGCAACACACGTTAGGTTAAACATTTTTCCTGATGGAGGAGTTTCAAGACTTAGAGTGTTTGGCTTAAGAGTTTGAAATGAAAACAATACCCATTGCCGTTATTACTAAGGAGACGTTTTTACCTTTTGGTCATTTGATTGATAAAGAAAATGCTGCAACAAAGTATTTTATTAATCAAGGAACTACTGAAAGACATCATAAGGTATCTGAATTAAGCTTAAATAATGAAGGTGGAACTCCAACTATTTCAATATTTTCTGGCACTCCAAGGGCAATGCCTATTGAGATCAAAATCATGGAAAAACACCCTATTTCTTCTCAAAGTTTTTTGCCTATACAAAACATTGATTGGTTAACCGTTGTATGTCATGAAAATAATGGGATGCCAGATTTAAATAATTTAAAATGCTTTCTTATTAATGGAAATATAGGAATAACATATAATCAAAATGTTTGGCATCATCCCTTATTGGTAAAAAATAAACAGGATTTTTGGATTGTAGATAGAACTAAAACAAATGAACCTTCTTCTATTAATTTAGTTGAATACCATTTCTTAAAAAAAGAAATTCAGTGTTTATCATTTTAAAATTTATATTTTTAATAAACGTTCAGAAGCTGATCTATGTTCTTCAAGAGATACGCCAAGATCAATATTATTTATATTTCCTGATTCTGAGATAATCTTACCATTACATATTGTATAACTCGTTCTCATTGGAGTGCATAAAACTAAACCAGCAACTGGATCGCTCCAAGTACCCGATAATGCTATTTGTTTTAAATCATAAACTGCAAAATCTGCAGCTTTACCAACAGCTATCTGACCTATATCATCTCTATTTAAAACTTTGGCTCCACCTCTTGTGGCTGTGTATAATGCTTCTCTAGGAGAAAACTTATCTGCGCCAAGATTTACTCTTTGTAATAACATTGCCTGTCGTGCTTCACTAAGAAGATGACCACTGTCATTTGAACTAGATCCATCCACTCCTAAACCTACTTTTACCCCAGCGTCCATCCAATTTCTTAAAGGAGCTATGCCACTAGCAAGACGCATATTAGAACAAGGACAATGCGCTATTCCTGTTCCTGTTTTAGAAAAAAGTTCAATTTCACTTTCATTTAGCTGTACACAATGTGCATGCCATACATCCTTGCCAATCCAACCTAATTGCTCAACATATTCACCTGGACGCATACCAAAGTGTTTCTGTGTATATTCAATGTCCTCTTTATTTTCGGCTAAGTGTGTATGCATCCCTACTGAGTATTGTCTTGCTAAAATAGCTGTTTCTCGCATTAGGTTTTGACTAACACTAAATGGTGAACAAGGAGCCAAAGCTATTCTTAACATTGAAAATTCAGAGTTATCATTGAAGTCTTCTATTACTCTTTGACAATCTTTGAGTATAGCCTCTTCATTTTCAACGAGTGAATCTGGAGGCAATCCTCCCTTACTTACACCAATACTCATCGAACCTCTAGTAGCATGGAACCTACAGCCAACTTTCTTAGCAGCTTCAATTTCATCTTCTAATTTTGAGCCATTGGGAAAAAGATAAAGATGATCACTTGAAGTTGTACAACCACTTATCACCATTTCAGACAATCCAATTAATGCAGATATATATATATCTCTTGGAACAATATTATTCCAAACTGAATATAAATTAGTTAACCAGCCAAATAACGATTCGTTTTGAGCTTTTGGATAACAACGTGTCAAATTTTGAAATAAATGATGATGAGTATTAATTAAGCCTGGAATAACAACCATATCTGTTGCGTCAATGATTTGATCTGGTTGGTAATTTGAGTTGTCGCACTTTCCTATTTCAACAATAATTCCATTTTCACTATAAATGGAATTATTACTAAGCTCACGCAGGTCATCATCCATAGTAGCTATAACTTTAGCGTTTTTTATTAAAATATTAGACATATGATTTTCAAAAAAATTACACCGCTCAATCAAGAGCGGTGTAATATAACAGTAATTATATAATTTTTAAAACAGTTATTTATCTTCTTCAGGTAAAATTATATTTAATAAAACAGCTAAAAATGCAGCAGGCAATAAACCAGAAGTAAGTAGCATTTGCATTTCTCCTCCTAATCCTGCAACTGATGCTGGAACTTTTTGTAAACCAAAACCAATAGATAATGAGATTGCAAAAATCATCATATTTCTTCTATTCCAATCAACACCACTTAACATATTAATACCAGCAGACGCAACCATGCCAAACATCACAATAACACCTCCACCTAATATAGCTATTGGCATAGAAGATACTAAAGCACCTATTTTGGGAATTAAACCACAAAGTATTAAGAAGATGGCGGCAATTGTAACTACCCTTCTACTCATTACTCCTGTCATAGTAATCAATCCTACATTTTGACTAAAGCTTGTGTTTGGCAATCCTCCAAAAACACCTGCAATAGCGGTTCCAATACCATCAGCATAAGTTCCTCCTTGTATTTCTTTGTCAGTAGCCTCTCTATTTGCACCACCTTTGGCTATGCCTGAGATATCACCTACGGTTTCAATTGCACTCACTATTGACATGAGACACATCGCTATTATTACTGTTAAATTTATATCAAAACCATATTTAAAAGGTTCTGGTAGGGCAAACCAAGCAGCGTTAGTAACTCCAGCAAAGCTTACGTCGCCCATTACTGCAGCAATAATATAAGCAACTATCATTCCGAGTAAAACTGAAGAGCTTGATACAATTCCTTTGGTCCAAAATTTTAAACCAAATGATACCACTATAACTATAATTGCAAGACTCCAATTTCCTATGCCTCCCCAAGTTGGCTTAGACATATTAAAATCACCAGCGCCTCCAGCTGCGTATTCAATTCCTACCGGAATTAAGTAAATACCAATCGCTAAAATAATTATTCCAGAAACAAGTGGTGGAAACCAATGTCGAATTTTTCCAATTATTGTACCTAAAAATGCATGGAATATTCCACCAATCACTATCGCTCCAAATAGCGTGCCCATTCCAACTTTTGCAGCACCAATCATAACTGGTACAAAAGCAAAGCTAGTACCTTGCATTACTGGTAATCTTGCCCCAACTGGTCCAAACCCGACTGTTTGCATCAAAGTAGCGATTCCTGCAAACAACATTGACATTTGAATTAAAAACACAGTATCAGCGCTTCCAAAAGCAAAGCCTGCTACACCAGCTATTATTATCGATGGTGTTACATTACTAACAAACATAGCCAAAACATGTTGTAAACCCAAAATAATTCCTACCTTTAATGGCGGAACATAATCTGGGTTTTTCAAATCTTCGGCTGAAACGTTTTCTAAATTACTCAATCTAACCTCCCCTATATATTGACAATACTTTAAACTGGATCACAACATATTGATAAATACAAATTATTTATAATTAGCTTGTTAAATGATTGGTTTGAAATACTTTTTTAATAATTAATAATAATAAAAGTTAATTTAAAAATATTTCTTTAAGGTTATCTATTATATTGATACTTATATACGAATTCACTTATTAATAACTATATGAACAAAAAATAACTTCTTTTTTAAAGTAAGATATCCCAAATCTTTATTCCAATTAAAAATTAATATACTAACCTTTGATTGACTTTAATATTTCAGACGGCGTTGCTGGAGCGTTAAGCAATTCGGGTCTGGCATTTAATCCAGATGCTCTAATAGCTTCTTTAATAGCTAGAAAATAAGAAATAGCCAATAACAAGGGTGGCTCGCCAACTGCCTTAGATCTAAAAATAGTTTTTTCATCATTGTCAGCTTTCTCTAGAAGCTTAACATTAAATTTCCTTGGAATATCTCTGCTTCCAGGTAACTTATAAGTAGATGGTCCAGTCGTTAACAACTTTCCATTACTAGCAAAAACAAGCTCTTCGCATGTTAGCCATCCCAAACCTTGAATAAACCCGCCTTCTATTTGACCAATATCAATATTTTCATTTAAAGATTTCCCACAATCTTGTATTATATCAGCTCTAATTATTCTACTTTCACCAGTATTAATATCAATTAAAGCCTCAGATAAAGCTGCTCCCCAAGTAAAATAAAAATAAGGATGCCCATATAATTTATCTTGGTTCCAATGTATCTTAGGTGTTTTATAAAACCCAGTTGAAGATAAGGATATCCTATTATCCCAGCATGAATGAGCTAGTTCAGAAAATGACATACTATTTTTGCCAGCCCGTATTCTACCATTATAAAAAATAATATCAGATTTTGATTTTTTAAATAATTGAGCTATATGAGATATCATTCTTTTTTTAATTTGATCAGCTGCATTCCAAGCAGCCATTCCATTTAAATCTGAACCAGATGATGCTGCTGTTGCAGAAGTATTAGGAACTTCAGCCGTATTCGTAGAAGTGATATGAATTTGGTCTACAGGTACCTTAAAACATTCTGCAACAACTTGGGCTACCTTAATAAACAAACCTTGCCCCATTTCAGTCCCACCATGATTTAATCTAATAGAGCCATCAGAGTATACATTAACTAATGCGCCAGCTTGATTAAATGAAGGTTTATTGAAGGAAATGCCAAATTTAGCAGGCATCATAGCAAGGCCTTTCCTAAAAGGATAGCCTTGGTGTACTTGCTTTAAATTAAAACTCTTAACAGATTTTATTCTACCAGAATAGTTACTTAATTTATGAAGTTGTCTTAAAACTTTATTAATCCTTGGTTTTGAAACATTTTGTCCATAAGGAGTTGTTAATCCATTAACTTTAGAATAATAGTTTACTTTTCTAATTTCATCTAATGGCTTACTTAAATATTTAGAAATATTGTAAAGAATATTTTCAATTACTAACATTCCTTGAGGCCCCCCAAACCCTCTAAAAGCTGTGTTTGAAACTGTATTAGTTTTACAAACATATCCTTTAGCTTTTATTGACTTTAAATAATAACAATTATCTAAATGAGTTAATGCTCGTGTCATTACCGGTCCAGATAAATCTAATACGTTTCCACCATTACTTAATAATATAAGATCTAGTCCATTTAGCTTTCCATTCTTTGAAAAACCTACGTTATAGTAAACTTTAAAATTATGCCTTTTGCCAGTAGCGGTCATATCTTCATGTCTATTAAGACGAATTTTAACAGGCTGTTTAGTAACAAAAGCACTCAGAGCAGATATAGCTGCAAAAATTGTTGCCTGACTTTCTTTGCCTCCAAATCCTCCTCCCAATCTTCTTACTTTGCTCTCAATTTTTGCCGCAGGTATATTTAATACATTACTTACACCGTGCTGAACTTCCGTTGGATGTTGTGAACTAGACCAAACAGTAAATTCTTCATTTTCCCCTGGAAAAGTTAATGCAACATGTGTTTCTAGATAAAAATGATCTTGCCCTCCGATTTCAAAATTATCAGAAAGTTTACATTCAGAGTTTTTCATTTCAATTTCTACAGAACCTTTTTCTAAAATTATTGGATCAATTAGAAAAGATTTTTTCTGATATGCGTCATCTAAAGTTAATATTGGGTCGGCAATAACCTCCACTTCAACGTCAACCATGCTACTTGCATATAGAGCTTCTTGATATGTTTTAGCCAAAACAACTGCAACTGGCTGTCCATAATAAGTGATCATATCTTCAGCAAGAATAGGTTCTCCTTTTTTAATTGGACCGATGTCATTTTCGCCGGGAATATCTTTTGCAGTTATGATTTTTGAATAAAATGGTAATTTGAGTAATTTACTAGAGTTAATTTTTTTTAATTTACCATAAGCATTTTTTGATAAAACAAGTGCTCCATGCAAAAGATTTTCTTGGGCAGGCATATCGTCAATATAAATTGCTTGTCCTGTAGCATGCCTTATAGATGAATCATGTAATATCATTTTATTCATCTTTAAAGTCCATTATAGACATTGTGTTTGAATTTTCTTTTAAACACTTTTCCAATCTTTTGAACAAACCTTTTAAAGATTCAATTCTATAATTAGAAGTTCCTCTTAAATCAGAAATAGGTTGAACAAATTTGTCGATTTGGTTAATAGCAGTTAATATAGAAACTTCAATTGTTTTTCCTGTCATTATCTTACAAAGGCTTTCTAAATATTTAGGTATTTCAGCAACCCCACCTGCTGCAATATGAATATCTTCAATAATATTATTTTTAGTTTTTAAATAAATAGAAAGAGAAATAGTTGAAATATCTTGATCATATCGTTTTGATAACTTCCAACAAAAAAATTTATATCCTCCATTAGGCAGAGGAATTTCAATAGATCTTATAATTTGATCTTTTTTTAATATATTTTTTCTATACCCTAAATAAAAATCTCTGAGTAAAACAGAAGTATCTCCATTATGGCCAAATAAATTAATTTTTGAGTTTAAAGCTAACAAAACTGGAGCTAAATCTCCAATTGGACTTGAAGTAGAAATATTGCCTCCAATAGTACCTTGATTTCTAATCTGAGGAGATCCAAATCTTTGCAAAATCTCTACTAATTGCGGTATTTTATTTTTTACAATCTCTAAAAAACCTTCTATAGAAACGCAACTTCCAATAATTAAATTATCATTAGTAATTTTGTTAATCTTTAATTCTACTATACTATCCAAACAAATAATTATATTTTTTTTTTCATTCACAATAGGTCTTCTTAAATTTAAATCAGTTCCTCCAGCTAAAAAATTATAATTTTCATGAGTAGTTAATTTTAACATTTCTTCTAAATTCTTAGGATTGTAATAAGTTACATTTCCTAATTTAATATCTTTATTGTGTTCTAAAAATTTTATAGTTTTTAAAGGTTTTCTTAATTTTGAAGCGACTTTGATAGCTTTAATTATTGGTGAATAACCAGTACACCTACATAGGTTTCCTGAAATGGCATCATTAATTGTATCATCATTTATTTTTTTATTAGAATTAAATAAACTTATACCAGAGATTATAAATCCAGGAGTGCAATATCCACATTGAGAAGCATTTTCTTCTGAGAAAGCTGTTTGAATAGGATGTGGGGCTATATCATTACCAACACCTTCAATAGTAACAATACCTTTACCAACAACTTGTCCAACTCTAACTAAACATGAGTTGACAGGCTTAAGTTCAGAATTAAGACCATCATGAAGTAAAATTGAGCAAGCTCCACAATCACCCTCCGCACAACCTTCTTTTGTCCCACTTAGTTTTAGATTTGTTCTTATCAAATCTAAAACTGTAATATCATGATCTACATTACTGATTATTGTTTTTTTGCCATTAACATAAATAATGTTTGAAGGTTGTAATAAATCCAAAAATATACTCCATAACTTTTAAAAATCATGACAAAAAGAGTATAGCTAATGTATTTGAAAAAAATCAAATTAAAGATATTTATAATTAGATAATTGATTTCTAATTTCTATATTATAGCTGATTGAAATCGATCTACATTATGTATATTTAATTTTTCTGCAGTCTGTTTAATGTTTTCCCATACTATTGGAGCAACAGG
>TARA_B110000503_G_scaffold77052_1_pt1 | contig 12251 bp, 7 predicted proteins | sample TARA_B110000503 | Tara Oceans TARA_B110000503 (sample SAMEA4397472) | marine metagenome | biome: Polar Biome; feature: [SRF] surface water layer (ENVO:00010504); material: water (ENVO:00002006), including particulate matter (ENVO:01000060) such as... | depth 5 m
TATTCAACTATTTGCTTGCCCTCCTGCTAATGATAATTGTAGTGGAGTGATAACCTTGGTTGCTAATCCTGATGAAAATTGTACTGAATCTGGTAGTGGAACTTTAGTAGCAGCTACACCATCTAGTGAGCCTAATGCTTGCGGTGGATCTGATGATGATGACGTATGGTTTGAGTTCATAGCAGTTTCAGAAAATCATGCTATTAGCTTATACAACATTAACGGAGACACTAATGATTTATATCATGTTCTTTATCAAGGAGACGATTGTAATGACTTATCTCAAATTTATTGTAGTGATGCAAACGAAAGTGTTGCATCTGGCTTAACAATTGGAGAAACATATAGAATAAGAGTTTATTCTTTTACGGCTAATGAATTACAAAACCTAACGTTTGATATATGCATATTTACTGTCCCTCCTGCTATAACAACAGATTCTGAAACATATACAGTTAGTGAATTAGTGACTGATGTGTTAATTGACTCAGAATGTTCACAAGCTTTCAATGTCACTTATAGTACAGGTTCAAATTTCGGAACTACAAATGGGATTGGATATTTTGAAGCTAATGGCTCTTCATGGCCATTTGAAAGTGGGCTGATAATGACATCTGGTGATGTTATGAATGCTGTAGGTCCTGAAACAGGTGTTTTAGGAGACGGTACTTATGATTGGCCTGGTGATGCAGATTTAGAAGCTTTTATTCCAGGTTTAAATGATGGAGATACAAATAATGCATCTATAATTGAATTTGATTTTATACCTGTAACAGATCATATGAGTTTTGATTTTATTTTTGCTGCAGAAGAATATGGAACATTCCAGTGTACATTTACTGATGCATTTGCATTTTTATTAACCGACACACAAGGGGTCACAACAAATCTTGCAATTGTTCCTGGAACAGTTGATCCTATCTCTGTTCTTACAGTAAGAGACGAACAATATAACGCTGGCTGTGAATCAGTAAATCCAGAGTTTTTTGGAAATTATTATGGGCCAGGAGGATTACCTACTTTAACTAGTCCAACTAATTTTATAGGTCACACTATCCCAATGACTGCTGAAGCTGATGTAATTCCAAATGAACTTTATCACATAAAATTAATAGTAGCAGATGATGGTGATACAGTGTATGATTCTGCAGTATTTATTTCTGCAGGTAGTTTTAATATTGGTGATTTAGATCTTGGTGAAGATATTCTTTTAGATTCCGGTAATGCAAATTGTGAAGGGGATGAGATTATGTTAGACGCAGGTGGATTACCAAACAATTCAACAATTAGCTGGTACATGGATGGGAATTTAATTGAAGGTGAGAGTAATGTAAATCTTGCAGTAACAGAGACTGCATTTTATAGTGCTAATATTTTAATAAATGGTACAGATTGTACCTTTAATGATGAAATTCTAGTAGAATTTTTCGCTGTTCCTGATGTGGTTGCTATAGATGATAATATTATTAAATGTGTCAATGAAAGCCATATTATTGAAGTGGAGGTTACTAACGCTAATGAACTAAACTCCTTAACATATTACTGGTCTTTAGATGGGTTAGATATACAAGTGGGTCCAGAATCAACATATAACTTAGATGATATTAATGGAGAGTCCGGAGAGTTTACTGTAAGTGTATTTGATGATATCACTTCTTGTTGGAGTTCAACAACTATACAGGTTGATCTCTATCAAAATAGCTATTGCGTAGACCAACCTCAAGGGCTATCCCCTAATGGTGATGGAATTAACGATTGCTTAATTTTAGACCATTTAGAAGATAGAGAAGACATTCAAAAAGCAGAAGTATTTAATAGATATGGAGCTAAAGTTTACGAATTAAATGATTATGTTGATCAGTGGTGTGGAACAGACCAAGAAGGAGAAATATTACCTGTAGGAACATATTTTTATATTATATATTTTAACTCAAATAGGGAACCAATAACGAGTTGGATCTACTTAAATTACTAACAACTCTAATTATACAAAAATGAAAAAACATTATTTAATTATTATAATTTTTCTTTATGCATTCTCATCGAGTGCTCAACAAGATCCTCAATATACCCAGTACATGTACAACATGAATGTCATTAATCCTGCATACGCTGGTTCTTCTGACGGTTTAGGTGTTGGTATTTTATACAGGAGTCAATGGGAAGGTCTAGATGGAGCTCCAGAAACTGGTACATTAAACATACACACTCCAATTGGGAAGAATGTTGGGTTAGGAATGTCCATAATATCTGATCAAATTGGGCCTGTAAAGGAAACCAATGCATATATTGATTTCTCATACACCCTAAATCTAGCAAAAGAAAACAGGTTAGCTTTTGGGTTAAAAGCGGGTGTAACCTCACACGATATTGGGTTGATAGATTTGACTTTAATTGATCCAAACGATCCTTTTTTTGCAAATAATATAAGTGAAATGACACCTAATATTGGAGCCGGGGTGTATTTTTACAAACCTAACAAATATTATGTTTCAGTATCAATGCCAAATATTTTAAACTCAGTTCATTTAGATGCAGGGGATTTCAATATTGGATCTGAAACCCAACATTTATTTGCAGCTACTGGATATGTGTTTGATCTATCTACCGACTTTAAATTAAAGCCACATGCCTTTCTAAAATATACTTCTGAGAGTCCAGCAAGTTTAGATCTAAATGCTAATTTATTTATGTATGATTTAGTTGAGGTAGGTGTAGGATACAGATTAGATGCTGCAATGACTGGAATGATAAATTTTAAAGTGAGCCCAAGTTGTAGAATTGGATATTCGTATGATAGCGTTCAGTCAGAATTAAATTTTATTGCTAAATCTTCTCATGAAGTGTTTATCAATTTCGATCTAAATTTCAATACTAAAGTTTCAAAATCACCAAGATATTTTTAATAAGCTAAGCTAAAATTATTATGAAAAACATATTTACACTTATTACTTTAATTTTTCTAAGCATTGTCTCCATTAATGCGCAGGATAATAGTACGAAAAAAGCAGACAAACAATTTTCAAGACTTGAATTTGTTAAAGCTGCAGAGAGTTATAAAAAACTAGTTAACAATGGAAAATCTAGCGATTACGTTGTTAGCCAATTAGCAGAGTGCTATTATAATATTTATAGTACTATAGAGGCTGAAAAATGGTATGCCACATTAGCTAAAGGGAGTAACGATGCGGATGTGATTTATAAGTATTCTCAGATGCTGAAGGCTAATGGTAAATACAAGCTATCTAACATGTGGATGAGTAAATTTGTAGAACTAAGGCCTGCTGATAATAGATCAACAGCTTTTATGAAAGATCCTAATTACCTTCCGAAGATTATATCAAAAGGAAAAAGGTTTAATGTTCAAAATTTAGATATTAATAGTGAATATTCTGATTTTGGTGGAACTTTAAATAATAATAAATTATACATCACTTCCTCTAGGAATACAGTAGGTTTATTTGACATAGGACGATGGCTGACTCAGAGAATAAACTATGGTTGGAATAATGAACCATATCTTGATATTTATAGTTTTGACGTTTCTGAAAGTGGGAATTATATTAATGAAGATCAATTAGGTTCGAATGTTAATACCAAGTATCATGAAGGCTTAACAAGTTTTGACAATGAAGGTAACATGTATATCTCTAGAGAGAGTTTTTATGAAAATGAATATGTAAAAGATCCTGAGTCTAATAATATAACAAGTCTTTTGGGTATCTACAAAATAAATAAGGGTGACAAAAACGTAATTGCCTTAAATATAAATAGCGTAGAATATTCTGTAAAAAACCCTTCGATTAGTTCTGATGGAAAAACACTATACTTTGCATCTGATATGCCTGGTGGTTTTGGAAATTTTGATATCTACAGAGGAACTATAGATGAAAAAGGAGATATTAATAATGTTGAAAATTTAGGACAAAAGATAAATACTGAAGGGCAAGAGATGTTTCCTTTTATTGGGAATAAAAATAACTTATATTTTTCTTCAGATTCACAATTAGGATTAGGTGGATTAGATGTTTTTTTCACAAAAGAGGTTGATGGGAAATGGGCTTCTGTCAGAAATGTTGGAATACCAGTAAATAGTAATGCAGATGATTTTGCATTTTCAATGAATGAGTCTAATGGAGAAGGTTTTGTATCATCAAACAGAAGCGGTGGTAAAGGAAGTGATGATGTTTACGCTATTAAAATATTAGCTCCTATTTGTGACGTGTTGTTAACTGCTAAAGTTATTGATTCCAAGACTAAATTAGTGGTGGATTCAGCAACTACATCTGTTTCAGATAAGGACGGTAATATTGCAAGTACTAAGACAAGTTCTAAGGAAGGTGTAGCTGAGTTTATGCTAGTTTGTGATGAAGCAGGGAAATTAATTGTATCCAAAGAAGGGTATAATAGTAAAATAGTAGATTTGGAAATGTCTAACGAAGAATTTACTTCGATAGATGTAATGTTGGATCCAATTGAAAAAATAATTGTCGCAGAAAAAATTATGTTGAATTCAATTTACTTCGATTTTGACAAATCAAATATTAAATCTGAAGCAGCATTTGAATTAGATAATTTAGTTCAAGTGATGATTAAGTATCCTGAGATGACTGTTAATATTGAGTCTCATACAGACAGCAAAGGTCCTTCTTCGTATAATCAAAAATTATCTGACAGAAGAGCAAAAACAACAATGCAGTATGTGGTCTCTAAAGGTATAGATTCCTCTAGGCTATCAGCAGATGGCAAAGGAGAGTCAAATCCTGTTGTAGATTGCTCAAACTGTAATGAAGAAGAAGATCAATTAAATAGAAGATCAGAATTCATTATAAAATCTGGAAATCCAGGAGAGTAATAACAAGTTTAATTATATATAAAAAACCTTCTTTTAGAAGGTTTTTTTTTGCTATAGATTCGATAATGAGAAGACAAAAATTAAATTATTTCGGGAAAGTTTTATTAGTATAAACCCATATTATAAAAATAAAAAGGTTCCTGAATCTTTTTATTTTTGTGATAATGAGACAAATGCTAATGATTGTGCTAAACTCGTTATTCAAAAAGAGAAACAGGTGACTGCCCCATCACTTTGGTCTTTTGAAGTAAATAATGAAGAACTACCTAAGGTAGGAGAATTAAACATAGTTACTGATTGGAATAGAACCCCAATAGCAATAATTATAACTACAAAAATTAAACTTACACCCTACAATAAAATTAACATTCAATTTGCTGTTTTAGAGGGAGAGGGTGATAAGTCATTAAACTATTGGAAACGAGTTCATAAAGATTATTATACAAGAGAAATGAAAGAGTCTCAAGATAACTTTAGTGAGGATATGATAATTGTTTGTCAGTATTTCAAAACAATATATATATAAAGATCCTTTGATTATTAAACCAAAAGATCTTTTGTAAAAGGTTATTAAACTTACGTGTAATTACTCACCACTAACTAAAACATTATCTAGCTCATAAGTTGCTGCTCCAGATGTTGTAGAAATATATTTAAATGCAATAAATAAAGTTTGACCTGCTGCTGCAGAAACATCTAAATCTCCTGAGTCAGTCCAAGAAGACCAGCTTCCTGTGTCGGTGTCAATTGTAGCATCTAATTGAATCCATGAAGAATCACTTGGATCTCCACCACTATAATTAGTACTCATATAAACTTCTAAAGCAGGTCCATCGTATCTAACTACTGTTTGAAAATTAAGTTTGATATTAGTAAGCCCAGTTAAGTCTATAGGTGTAGATATAAGCCAATCTTCATTTATCATATTTCCACCTGCATATCCAGAGATTCTAGCACTTGGAGCAGGATTACCATATGGTGTAATACCCCAAACTTCTTCTCCTTCTACACTAACTTGAGTCCAGCTATTAAGGTTGTTTGAAGAGAAATTATCTGCAAATAATGGATCACATCTTGCGCCATCAAAATTAATATCATCTATATTATTTAAAGCTAAAACTCTATCATCTCCATTATAACTTTTTGTGACAATTCCAGAAATTGATCCTTTCCCGTCTGTTGGTAATAATCTGTCTTGAAAACTAGCAAATGCACTAGTCTCAACTTTAATAGATCCTGAATCTTCACAACTCTCTAAATCTCTTAAAGAATCGTAATCATCTGTAGGATCTACAAACGTAAGTCCAGTGTATCCTACTGGAAATTGAGTATTATTAGCTTGAATAAATAACCCTATATGAGAATCATTTACTTGTCCCAAATTCACTTCTAATGGAATAATTGTTTCCGTGTTGTTAGATCTTAGTAAGTAATCAGCCATCATGTTTTCTGTGATTTGACCTACTTCGTTTCCGTCTGCTCTACCACCAACAGATATTACACCATCTCCAGAGTTTGTTTCTCCTATAAATAGATTTTGTAATCTAATATATACTTCTCTACCAATATTAAACTGATTGTAAGAATCTACTTGGTTAAGAACAATTTTTAATCCAGCTGTAGGATTTGATGGTTCATCTTGAATATAAAATTCTTTATAAAAATTACCAGTTAAATCTGAAGAAACTACGTATCCTTTAACCGCTATACTAGATTCAATATTAACAGCTTGTCCGCTTACAAAAAGATTTTTAACCTGACTTATAGTCAATAAATCTACTTCATTCGAACTGATTTGATCTAGTAATGTATTTAATGATTGATTTTCTTCAAGACCCACACTTGTAGGAATTGAATAGTCATCATCTTCAACACATGAACTATAACTTACTAATAGAAATAAAAGTGTAAATAATTTGAAAATTTTATTATGTTTCATAGTATATAATGTTTGTCTTTATTAAAATCTAAAATATAGGTTTAAAAAATAGTTTGTTCCTCTACCATACCAATACTTTGGTCCAAAAACTCTTTGAGGCTTATTTACATCTTCGCTAAGTTCTTGATAGTTTGCATTTCTACCTTGTTCAAACCCACCAGTTTTGTACTGATGATTCAATATGTTATTTATCGTTGCAAAAAGTCCAATGTAATAATCATCAATTTTCCATGATTTTCCACCAACTGCATTAACAACCATATAGTCCTCAAATTTTTCTTGTTTCAATAACTCTCTTGCTACTGAAGCATCATAATTAGTAAATGGCAACCCATCTTGGGCTAAGTAAAAATTTTGTGTTCTAGTTAAAGGACTGATGTCTAAATATGTGTTAGTGAAAAAATTTGCAGTAGCTCCAAACCACCAATAGTTGGGGTCTCTATACTCAAACCCAGTAGAATAAGCTCTTTGGGGTCCACCTGCCAATTTATAGTTTTTTAAATTCGATTCTCCCATTGAAACTGTATTGTTATCAGAGGCTAAATATAAGTTTGGATTATTATCATATGTATATTGCCCAAATGAAGCAGCTCCTTTTAACTTAACGGTAGGTGTTATTTGAGCTTCAAGTCCTAACTCAGCACCAAAATATTTTTTATCTATCCCTTGTAATATCTCTTGCACAAATTCATTTGTTTCTTCAAACCCTACTAAACCATCTGCATAATAAAACGAAATCTCATTAGCATCTTTAATATTGGTATAGAACCCAGTTAATCTCGCATTAATTATAGAAGATCTATATATGTAGTTTGCATCAACAGCAGTGATTTTTTCTTCACTAATTGGGTTGTTATTGATTAAACCATTAGAATCAACTCCAACAACATTATGATTCACTCTTGAGTTTGTAAATGTGTTTCTAAACGATGGTGCTTTAGTTATGTATGCAGAATTAAAATCAAATACATGCTTACCAGAAAATTTATATGTGAATCCCAGTTTCCCTGCGTATCCCGAAAAATTAATTTTTTCACCTTTGCCTAAAGAATTTCCAGTATTCGCTTCATTATCAAACAAACCTTCTCTTTGATAGTTTGTGTCTGTATAACTACCAGCTACGTAAAAATCCAACTTGTTATATTTAAAAACAAATTGAGAATAAACGTTAATTACATCAGCAAATAAATTGTAATTATATTTAAATTTATCTCCTTCTCCCACAATTAAGTTAGGGTTCAATAAGTCATATTGTAAATTATCAAAAGAATCAATATTAGAATAACCTGAGCCGCCTAACATATCTGTTATTTGAGCAAAATTATTTGAAACTAACTTTTTATAATTTATTGTCGAGTTAAATGATATATTCTCATTTAACTCTTTTTTAAATGTTGAATTTATAGTCAATTGTTTATCATCGCTTCTATCTTCATACTGAACATATGCAGCATTTTGATTTGCAATAGTATTTGTGATATTAGCATCATATATTCTATTCCAATTTATTTGACCATCATTAACAAAATTTTGCTCTGCTAAATACGCTCCCTCATAGTCAGGTCCATTATTATCTGCCAAAAAGTAACTAGGTAAATCTTGATAATAGGAAGGGCTAGGGTTTGCACCTCCAGCATAATCTAGCCTAGTGTTACCTAGCTCTCCAAACTGAAATCCAATATTGGTGTTAAGTGACGTGTTATCATTTATATTCCAATAATGATTTAACATAACTATTGGCTCTACTACTCTTTTAACACGAGAATTTCTTTTTTTACCATCATGCCAACCCCAATAATCATTATAACGTATGTTTTTTAAGTCATACACTTCTTGTGTGTTTGGAGAAGATTTTCCTCTTCTATTTGGGGCATAAATTCCAGTAAAATTAATACTATGTTTATTACTAATTTTCTTTTCAACTGAGAAAAATAATGAATTAGAATCGTAAAATGTAGCATCTTGATATCCTTCATCTCCCCATCTTCTTCCCATAGAAAGAGCATAAGACCAACCGCCTTCTACTATACCAGAAGCGTAAGTGGCCATTAATCTATTTGTATAACTTCGATTTGAGGATGAATATGTTACTCTTCCTCCTTTACTATATTCTGACGCACGAACATTGATATTATTAGAACCTAAAAGTCCTCCAAAACTATATGTTGATGGAGTAATACCATCTGTAAATTCTTGATTTCTTAAAACATCATTTAGGCCTCCCCAGTTACTCCATTGCGGTCTACCATTATAAAGCTTATTCATTTCAATACCATTTATATGGACAATACCATTGTCTGAGTCCAAGCCTCTAACCTTGAAAAAAGAAGAACTAAACTCGTAAGCAGCAGTTCTAAAGAAAACGTCTTTAGAAGATTGCAATAGGCCAGAGATATTATCAGAACCTGAAGTGTCATCACTTAATTCATCATCACTTAGTGATATTGTGAATTGATCATTAATAGGCGATTGAAAATCTTGAATTATATCAGTAGTTGGAAGATTCTCAACTACATTTTGTTTAATGGCAATTGAATTAATTTGTATTTTATATGTAAGTTTTAGATTATCAATATTGACTGATCCGTTATCAGGAACTATTACCTCAAAAGATTTATTACTATACCCAGATTTAGAAAAAAGTAATATCTGCTTTCCAGATGAAGCCATTTTATTAAAAAAGAAAACACCATCAATATTAGAATATGTTTCCATATTAGAGTTTTGAATAAGTATTTTTACATTATTTATAGGCTCATTACTTTTGTCGTCTTGTATACTCCCAGTTATAGTACCATATTGAGAATAGGCGCTAAAAAATGAAAAAATGAAGACAAAAAACACTAATAAATTATTTTTCATATTTAGTTATATAAATGTTTGAATATAATTATTAAATAATAGCCAAATTTAATGTATTATTTGTACATATTTAATATTTTTAAGCATCTAAATTTTAGATTTAATAAAAAACAATTTTTATGATCAAGTCTGCTTTTAACTTAACAATGTTTATTTTATCTTTTAGTAACTCACTCTGTTCTCAGAATGAAAGAGAATTCAAAATTCATACTGTTGCATTTTACAATGTTGAGAATTTATTTGACACAATAAATGATCCCAATAAGCAAGACGAAAAGAGTCCCATGATGGATATAACTTACGATAGAGGTGGCGTTTATAAGAAAAAAATAAAAAACATGGCTAGAGTTATTGCTGACATTGGCCAAGATGTCACAAAAAAAACTCCTGCTATAGTAGGTATTTCAGAAGTTGAGAATGAACAAGTGGTTATTGATTTAATTAATGATAATTCCCTTTCTGATGTTAACTATAGTGTCATTCACTATGAATCCCCAGATAAAAGAGGAATTGATGTGGCTATGATATATGACAAAGACGTTTTTAAACCTATTTCAACAAAGTCATTTGAGTTATTAATATACGATGATGAAAGCAACAATAGAATATTCACAAGGGATCAATTACTAGTGTCAGGTATGTTGGAAGATGACCTAATTCATATAATAGTAAATCATTGGCCTTCTAGATCTGGAGGTGAAGCGAGAAGCATGTCTAAAAGAGAAAGTGCTGCTAGGTTGAATAAAAAAATAATTGATTCTTTACATAAATTGGATAGAAATGCTAAGATAATTACTATGGGTGACTTTAATGATAACCCAATGAACAACAGTATTAAAGGTATTCTTGGAGCTAAAAAAAATAAAGAAGATGTTAAAGTTAAAGAGATGTATAACCCCATGGAGAAAATTTTAACTAATGAAGGTATTGGATCTAACTCCTATAGAGATGTTTGGTTTCTTTTTGATCAAGTTATAATCTCAAAAGGATTGCTTGGCAATGATTTTTCGAGCTATAAATTCTACAAAGCAGGAGTATTTAACAAGCCCTATTTAACTCAAAAAGAAGGTAGGTATAAAGGTCAACCATTTAGAAGTTTTTCATATTCTAAATTTACTAATGGGTACAGTGATCACTATCCCTCATTTATCTATCTAATAAAGGAAACAAAATAATTTAAATCTTATAACTTATATCCAATTACTCCAAGGAATTCTAGAAAGTAATAGTGCTAGACCAAGTAAGTAATGAAATCCAATTGTTTTAAATTTCGAGTTAGAAACTCTTTTCTTTTTATGAAGACTATAGCCTCTTGTAATTAATATAATTGCAATTATATTAATTATTGGGTGTTCTATCAAGTAAAGTCTATTAATCGAACTAGTCATAATTTCATTCATGCTTAACTCTGACCAGAGTGAAAATTTATCTGAAATAAAATACAAAAACAATCCAATTAATAATTGGGTATGTGAAGTAATCAAAGTTATAAGGGCTAATCTAAAATCAATTGGAGTATAATCTTTAGATAATAAATACCTTATTAGAAATCGTAGTGTAGATAGAGCAAGTATTGTAATTACTAGAAAGGCAAAATAAGAATGTATGAATTTTAACATGCTACAAATAAAAGCAAAAAAAAACCTGCTTAATAATTTAAGCAGGTTTTTTTAAAATTAATTTAAAGTGTTAGAACTTGTATCTTAATCCAACATTCCATGTTCTCCCTAAACCAAAGTAACCTTGGTTAGCAGTATCAATACCATTATATAATTCTCCTGAACCTTCGCCAGCAGCTATATTAGTTCTTAATTCTGAAAGGTAAACCGCATCAGATACGTTGTTTACATTTACTCTAATGTTAAGAGACTTTTCATCATCTGCACCTAAGTACATTTTATATGATAAACCAGCATCCCAAACATGAAAAGATGGTAAAAGTAAATTTTCTTTTACAGCACCTACATCAGAATATAATTCATCATAAAATCTTAAGTCAGTATCAAAAGATAAGTTATCAGCTAACTGCATATCTAACCCTAATCCAGCTGTAAACTGAGCTGCATCTCCAACTTTACCACCATCAACATCACTTGTAGATGTAGATATTACATTTTGATCTTCATCTGTAGTTCTTGTTATAGCATCTCCAACATACTGCCAGTCTCCTATAGATAAGAATCCTGTAAGAGTGTAAGGAAGATCTGGTTGAGGCTTAGCTCTAAAATCAATCTCTATACCCTGGTGTAATTGCTCAACACCTTGATTAGTATTATAGAATATAACATCATTATCAACATAAGAAGATGTAACAACTCTATCCTTCCATGAAGTTCTATAAGCATTTACATTCGCTGAGAAATTTGGAGAAGAATAAGAATATCCTGCTTCAAGACCAAATATCTTTTCGTTTTCAGTTAACGGGTTAACTTGATTTGTAAAATTTAAATAAATGTTATCATGGTATGGTTGACGGGAATAAAGTCCAGTATTAAAAAATACCTTAGAGTTATTTCCAACGTTAAATCCAGCACCAGCTTTTACATTATAACCAACATTATCAACTTTTTCAGAAGCAACACCATCTACAGTTCC
>TARA_B110000503_G_scaffold17317_1_pt1 | contig 12250 bp, 10 predicted proteins | sample TARA_B110000503 | Tara Oceans TARA_B110000503 (sample SAMEA4397472) | marine metagenome | biome: Polar Biome; feature: [SRF] surface water layer (ENVO:00010504); material: water (ENVO:00002006), including particulate matter (ENVO:01000060) such as... | depth 5 m
GCTCAACCTAAGATGCGCCAAGAGACAACAGGTTCTCGACGGGCTGGTACAACGCTTCCAAATAACTGATATCCTCAGCCTCAAGGGTGATGCTCACCGCATCCACCAGATCGTCAAGCTGCTTAATCTTGGATACACCAACCACCGGGCAGACCACGCCCGGCTTCGCAATCAACCAGGCAATAGCGATCTGCGCCGGGGTCTTGCCATATTTATCGGCCATTTCAACCACACGGTCAGCAATAGCAAAGTCGTTAGCGCCGCGATACAGACCTTCGGTTCGAGCTCGATCTTGCCCCATAGAGCGCTTGGTTGAACCGCCCCCAAAACCACCCTGGTAGGCACCCGCCAGGATGCCCCGCGCCAATGGCGACCAAGGCGTGACGGCCACACCTGAGTCAATGCAATAGGGAATCATCTCACGCTCCTCTTCTCGATAGATCAGATTGTAATGATTTTGCATCGATACAAACCGAGTCCAATTATTCTGGGTCGCGGTCATTTGCAACTCAGCAAACTGCCAGGCAAACATGGAGGATCCACCGAGATACAGCGCCTTACCGGCCTTAACCACGTCGTGCAAGGCTTCCAGAGTCTCCTCTATGGGCACTCTGACCTGACCGGGCACGCCGTGGGGATGACGATGGATAATCAATTGGTCGACATAATCATGACCCAGGCGCTTAAGAGACCGATCGACGCCTTCCATAATGTGTTTGCGAGACAAGCCACCCATATTCGCGCCGGCGCCCATGGGCATAGATACTTTGGTCGTCAGCACATACTCGTCACGCGGTAACAACTCGTTCAAGAGTTTGCCTACCACTTCCTCGCAGGCCCCAACTCCGTAGATATCCGCGCAGTCAAAATAGAACAGCCCATGATCGATGCTGGCCTTGAAAATATCTCGGGCCTCATCAATACCCAAGGTCCAGTCACCCTGGTGACCTCGACCCGGTTGACCAAAGTTCATGGTGCCGAGACACAATGGCGAGACTCGAAGGCCGGTGTTACGCCCCATTTGAACGGCTTTTAACATATGCTTGAATTCCTAACGGTCATTAATTTTTGCTTGCCACCAGCGGTCGAATCAGGGCGATTAGCGATCGAGCGTGGCTTCAGCCCAGGACTCGCACGATATCCGCCGCCACCGCCGCACCCGCCTGCCGAAAACTGGCGACCAGCGCTGGCGGCGCCCAGTTCGTGACTGCCTGAGTAAATGCCGGCCGCTGTTGAATCGCAGCATACCAGCGCTTCAGGTGCTCGCGCCGATCTATTTCATGGCCCTGGCTCAAGTGGTCGATTCGAACCACATAGGGCATCAGCGCGCAATCAGCGAGGCTGAAAGTGGAGCCCGCCAACCATTCCTGCCCACTGAGCAAGGCATTGGCTTGGTCGAAGATCATTTGGTGAGTCAGCATCGCGTCACGAAATACGACGGCCTCCACACCTTGATCAATCACCGAACGCCGAGCCTCACGGCGAGCAGCGTTGGGAATCTTCGCTAACAGGGCATCGACGTCTGCTCGGGGTCGTTGCAGCAATCCAGGCCGCACACCTATGGCGTAGGTGATAACACCACAGGCGGGGTGCAAGGCATCGTCAATATGCCTGCAGAACAAACGCATTCGATGGCGCTCAACGGCAGAAGACGGCTTCAGTGGCTGGTTCGGATAAGCGTCATCCAGATATTCATTAATCAAGGTGGATTCGATCATCACACTGCCCTGATCCTCTAGAGTCGGCACCACGGCATTGGGATTGAGCGCCTGGTAGTCAGGCTCGAATTGCTCACCCTGCTGCAGATCCAGCACCGTGTCGTCAAATGCCAGGCCCTTTTCATGTAACACCATGCGGACTTTCTGCGAACAGGTTGAAATCGGATTATGGTACAAACGCATAGGCAGCTCCGTCAGGGCTATTTTTGTTGGCTTTTATTTAAATCCGTGGCGATTGCCACCACGGGCTATTTACCTTGCCATTTTGGCGGGCGCTTTTCGGTAAAAGCCTTGGGGCCCTCGGCGGCATCAGCGCTCGCTCGCCGCAGGGTCTCGGCCGCATAAGTGGTCTGGTAAGCCTCAGGCAAGGGCAGGTCCAGACCGCGCATCGCCACCGCTTTGGTGGCTCTGACTGCCAGCGGGGCGCACCGCAAAATATCAGTCACATAACCGTCTACGCATTCACGTAACTGCGCCAGGGGCACCACTTCATTGACCAGACCTAATTCATAAGCTCGCGCCGCGCTCATATGCCGGCCGGTGAGCATATAGCCCATGGCTGGTTTCAAGCCAATCTGCCGCGGCAGTCGATGGACCCCTGCGGAGCCGGCGATCAAACCACGGCGAGGTTCAGGCAAGCCGAACTCCGCATGGTCTGCCGCAATAATAATATCGCAGGCGAGCGCCACCTCTAAGCCACCACCAAGGGCATAGCCATTGACCATGGCGATCAGGGGCTTGGTCATATACCAGCGTTCAACAACATGGGTTGTCTCCTGCGCCAGCCGCGCCCAATTCGCCTTGTCCGCATCACTACCCTCACGCTCCAGCGCCCGATGCTTCAGATCGGCACCAGCGGAAAAAGCTTTTTCGCCAGCGCCGGTAATCACCGCCAACCAAATGTCATCATCCCGTTCCACCACGTCCAGGTGCTGAGACAGCTGCCAACGCAATTCCGGGTTCAATGAGTTCATGGCTGCGGGGCGATTCAAGGTAATCCAGGCCACGTGGTCTTTGACCTCAAAAAAGGTCGTGTTGGTTGTAAGCATGGTGTTTGCCTCCTGATGACAGCGAAGAAAGGCCCGCACAATTGGCAGGTTTTGACCCGATAGTGATCCAAGAGACTAGCACGGCGCTCCACCAATGGCATGGCTTACCTTGCGCTTACCTTTGCCCGCGCTAACAATCGCCCGCGACTCAACGGCTCGGCACCACTGTCACGGTATGGTAATATCACCCAATGACTAATCCAATACCCTTTGATAACAGCTACGCCCAATTACCAGACCGGTTTTTTACCCGTCAGAATCCCACGCCCGTGATCAAGCCAGGCCTCATTCGCGTTAATCAGGCGCTGGCGGAGCAACTGGGCATTGATGTCGATTGGTTAACCTCCACCGCGGGGCTTGAGGTGCTGGCAGGCAACGCCATTCCTGCGGGCGCAGAACCCATCGCCACGGTCTATGCCGGTCACCAATTTGGCAGCTGGAACCCACAACTGGGTGACGGTCGTGCGGTTTTGTTGGGCGAAGTCGTCGACGGCCAAGGGGCGCGCTTTGATATTCAGCTCAAGGGCTCCGGGCCTACGGCCTATTCCCGCGGCGGCGATGGCCGGGCACCACTGGGTCCGGTACTGCGGGAGTATATTGTGTCGGAAGCCATGTTTGCCTTGGGCGTGCCCACAACTCGCAGCCTGGCGGCAGTCACCACCGGTGAGCCGGTATTTCGTGAGACGGCATTACCCGGCGGGGTGCTAACACGAGTCGCCAGCAGCCATATTCGCATCGGCACCTTTGAATTTTTCGCCGTGAAAAAGGATATCGAGGCGCTGCGAATACTCGCCGATCACGTGATCGACCGACACTATCCCGCGGCGGCCACCACTGAAAATCCTTACCTTTCACTGCTTGAGTCAGTCATCAGTCGCATCGCGACCCTGGTGTCCCAGTGGCAGCAGGTGGGCTTTATTCATGGCGTGCTGAACACCGATAATATGCTGTTGTCGGGCGAGACCGTCGATTATGGCCCCTGTGCTTTTATGGATAGCTTTGACCCCACGAAAGTCTATAGCGCCATAGACCGTGGCAGCCGTTACGCCTATCAAAAACAACCCGAGATCGCCCATTGGAATCTGATGGTCCTGGCTCAGTCATTGTTACCTCTGATTGACGCCGACCAGGCTCAGGCTGTGACGCTGGCCAAAGCCGCGCTGGATCAATTCCCGCTGGCCTTTCACGCGCACCACCGACAAGGCATGGCAGCCAAGCTCGGACTCACCACGGCGACTCAAACTGACGAACAACTCGTTCGCGAACTGCTGGAGTTGATGCAGAACGAAAACCTGGACTATACCCTGACGTTTCGACATCTGAGCGATCCGACTAACCACAAGTTGTTACCGGTTCGACTCATGCCCTGGATCGAAGACTGGCTGGCCCGAGCGGCGACGGAAACCGAAGGCAAGCCTGACTATACGTTGATGCAATCCGTTAATCCCCTGTGCATTCCGCGCAATCATTTGATCGAAGCGGTGATCAAAGCGGCTATTGAAGACAATGATTTCGAGCCCTTCGATGCGCTCACCCAGGCGCTACAAACGCCCTATGTCGAACGACCACTTGAGAATCCTTTGACGCAGCCACCGCGGCCCGACCAGATCGTTCAAAATACATTTTGCGGGACGTGAATCAGGCCAGATCAACGGACTAACTGAGCAAGCACTCGTTCGGGATTCAACTCTGGCACCAACGGGGGTATATTGATCAGGCCTGCCTCATCCAGAGCCGCGCCAGAAGGAGAATCCATGTACGAGTCCATCACCCTCGAGAATGTTTCATCCACCGCTGTATTGACCTTTAATCGTCCCGCCAGCCTCAATGCCTTCACCTATCCCATGATGGATGAGTTCAAGCACGCGCTGGCCACCGCAGAACAAGACGATACTGTCACCGGCATCGTCATCACCGGCGCTGGTCGAGGGTTTTGTGCCGGCATGGACATGAATGCCTTGGGCACCCTGTCGGCAACGGGGGAGCAGGAAGGCGCAGAGAGCCTCAAAGAAAAATTCAAAGCCAGCCCCGGCGACTCGTCCATGGGCGAGGATTTCACCTCCGGGTTTACCTATCTCATGACGATTCGTAAGCCGGTCATCGCTGCCGTCAACGGCGCCTGCGCCGGGCTGGGCATGTCCATTGCGTTACTGTGTGACCTGCGGTTTTGTGCCGACAGTGCGAAATTTGTAACTTCCTTTTCCCAACGGGGCCTGGTGGCTGAGCATGGCCAAAGCTGGATTCTGCCGCGCGTGATTGGTCCATCACGGGCCTTGGATCTACTCTGGAGTTCTCGTCGTGTACTGGCCGATGAGGCGCTACAGATCGGCCTGGTGGACCGCGTTTATGGGGCCGACGAAGTATTGAGCCGTGCCATTGAGTATGTTCAGCAGCTGGCGGACTCGGCGGCACCGGTATCCCTGCAAGTGATGAAGCGACAAATTTACCGCCACATGAACATGTCACTGGGTGATGCTATGGCAGAAAGCACACAGCTGATGGACGAGAGTCTGCTAAGAGACGACTTCAAAGAGGGGGTGGCGTCATTTATGGAGAAGCGCGCGCCTGCCTTCAGCAAAATCAAGACTGATTGATGCTGTAAGCCAATCATCTAGACCGCAGCTCATGCCGTCTAGATGATCACACAACCTAGGCCGTCAGAGCACAACCTTCGATAGTAATACGATGCATCATCCTGGCCTGGCCCTGGTAATCGTTCTGGGCATTGTGCCAACTCGCTCGATTATCCCAGAATGCCACCGAGCCTGGCTGCCATTCAAATCGGGTGATGTAGCTTTCGTTAATCGCCGCCTGGTACAAGTAGTCGAGCAAAGGCTGGGATTCTTCAACGGTCCAGCCCTCAAAGCGCAAGGTGAACGCCGCGTTAACGTACAATGCCTTCTTGCCGCTCAGCGGATGGGTGATCACCACAGGATGAATCGGGTCACCCAACTCATCGGCGGCCGTTGAATTGACGATGCGCTGATTCGTATCAGCGGAATTTTTATAATCACCGGCGCTACCAAAAACATGCCGCGCCGAATGCACCGCATTCAAGCCACTCAGCGCCTCTTTGAGTCCGTCAGACAGGCCTTCATAGGCCTTGTACATATTCGAAAACCAGGTGCCACCGCCAGTGGTAGGTAACTGCCTGGCCACCAGAATCGAACCCAGCGCTGGTTCAAAATCATAGGTATGGTCGGTATGCCAGCCACCGCCAATATTGGTCAGCTGGTCCGGCTCCTTACCCACCAGGGCAATCTGTGGAAAATCAGCATGGGACTTGAAGAACCGATTCACATTGATCTTGCCGAAACGTTCGGCCAGCGTGATGTGGTCGGTTTCCGTTAGATTCTGATCTCGGAAAAAAACCACGCCATGATCACTGAACGCTTGCTTGATCTGCTCAAACTCGCCAGCGGCAAGATCCCTCAGATCTATACCGGTGATCTCAGCACCCGTTCCCGGCAGCACCGTTATTTTTATATGGTTAGACATTCTACCCAAGACTCCTCATCTTTTTTACATCACAAAATATCAGGAAATTGCCGGTGCGGCGCTATCCACATACATTTCCCGCAAGGTCCGCTTCAGCACCTTGCCTGTCGCATTGCGCGGCAGCGCGGCAATAAATTCTACCGACTGCGGCACCTTGAATTTTGCCAGGTTCGCCAGGCAATGTGCGATCACTGCATCAGCATCCAAACTTTGGCCGGGTTTCAACACCAGCACAGCTTTGCCGGTTTCGCCCCAGCGCTCACTAGGCACACCGATAATAGCAGCCTCGGCCACTTGCGGTAATTGGTACAAGACATTTTCCACTTCCGCCGGGTAGACATTCTCCCCGCCAGAGATATACATGTCTTTCCAGCGATCGACGATATAAACAAAACCCTCGTCATCACAGCGGGCGGCATCACCGGTCATCAACCAGTCATCCACAAAGGTCTTCGCCGTTGCCTCAGGATTATTCCAGTAGCCCGGGGTGATATTTGGTCCGCGAATCAACAGCTCACCAACGGTACCGCGCGGCACTTCCGCGCCCTGATCGTCAACAATTTTGATTTCAGTGTGGAGCAAAGCCTTACCCGTTGAACCGATCTTGCGCAGGGCGTCATCGGGGTTCAAGGCAATTCCACCTGGACTGGTCTCGGTCATGCCCCAGCCTTGAATCAGCGGTACACCACGTCCCATCCAGGACGACAAAATGACTTCGGCGCAGGGCGCGCCACCCACGCCTGCCGCTTCCAGACGACTCAAATCAGTGCTGTCAAAATTCGGATGCTGCATCATAAATTGATAAGGTGCCGGCACCGCAAAGAAGTGCGTCACGCCAAGTGCTACATCACCAATCACCTGCAAGGCCCGGCCCGGCTCGAAGTCACGCATCAGCAGAATCTGGCCACCGGCATGCAAGATCGGATTGGCGTAGCAGTTCAGCCCACCCGTATGAAACAAGGGCAACACCACCAATTGCACCGTTTTGGCACTGATGGCAGCGGGCGTCCCTAAATTGACACAGTTATAAAAAGTCATGCCATGGGTAATCAACGCGCCCTTCGGGTGACCGGTGGTGCCTGAGGTATACATGATCATCGAGATGTCAGCATGGGTGCTCGCCACAGGCACCACTGGCAAGGCAGCATTCATCGCCTGCTCATACTGAGTCGTGCGATTGTTAGTACCGACATCGAGCGTATGTTTAATGCTGCAACTTTTAACTAAGGAGCCAACCATTGTTGCGTAATTTTCATCATGAACCAGCAAAGCAGGCGAGGAGTCTTTGAGAATATACTCCAGTTCCTTCTCAGTCAGACGCCAGTTCAGCGGCAAGCAAATCAAACCCGCTTTCGAGCAGGCAAACTGAATCTCGAAAAATTCAGCACAGTTGGGCATCAGAATCGCAACCCTGTCACCCTTGACCATACCCTGGGCCTGCATCCAGCCGGCCAGCCAATCAGCCCGCTGATCTAGCTCTGCATAAGTCAGTGCCGCGCCGGTATCAAGGTCCTTGATGGCGATTTTTTCGGGGCGCATATCCGCATGGTGTGCGGTCCAGTCATAGTGTTTTACGGCCATCTTGAGTCCCTGTTGTTTCAATTATTAGTCTTGAAAGACTGTTTGTGCACTCATCTGTCACTAGCGGAATACCTTCACCCCTCGTCTTGATGCCCAGCGTCGGACCTGATGAATCGCGACAGTCGCCGTGAAGCCCTGACCATCACGTCATCATGGGTGGCAGCGGGCAACATGGACATTTGCTGCTCCAGTTTCAGGTGCGCGAAGCCATGAATATGAGACCAGCTCAGGACGATATCGTCAATCACGGATTCCGCTACCTTCTCGTCATACACGGAGGCCAGCAACTCTGGATCACCCCGTTGGCGCAGAACAACATTCGTCAAGACGGTAAACGTCTCACCCGCCGCCTGTGCCAGGCGTTCCGACGTAGCTGACAGTAAATCATATCGAAACATGATCCGGAAGTGCTCGGGATTTTCCCCAGCAAAGTCCGCATAGGCCCGGGTGGTATTGATAAATTCTTCATCCAGGTCATGGGCAATGGCTATCTGGGTGTGTAATTGCCGAGTCAATTGGTCGAATCCCAGGGCTGCGATCTCGGTGAGGAAGCCCCTGACATCACCAAAATGATGCTTGGGCGCAGCGTGGGATACACCGGCCCGACGCGCGCACTCGCGCAGCGTAAAGCCGCTCAGGCCGCGGTCGCGGAGCACACTGTCACCTGCCTCGAGCAAGGCCTGGCGCAGAGCGCCATGGTGATAGGGCAATTTTGAATCTTTCGAGTGTTCCATGAACCAGCTACCACAGTGTTGAGCGGGCCAGTATAAATTCAATCTTGACATTGTCAAAATTGTTTTGTAAAAAGCATCTTGTCAATGTCAAGTTAACGAGAAAAACATGTCAGATCACCGTACTCTCAGCGACGGCTCGCGATGGCTTGCAGGGCTCGGACTGTTCATCGTCATATTCATGAGCGTATCCATCGCCTTCTATGCCATCGCCTTTCAGGCGCGTCTGGTCGGCGACCCTTCCTTTCACCAGCGGTTTGACGCAAGCCCGCTGTTCCCCAGCCTGCATGTGATCGGCGGTGCCGTGGTGCTGATGCTCGGCGGGCTGCAATTCTGGGGCGCGCTGCGCCGTAACTACACGAAGGTGCATCGCTGGATGGGTCGAATCTATCTGAGCTTTGTCTTAATCGGCGGTATCGGCGGCTTGGTACTGGCACCACAATCGAACGGTGGTGTGGTGGCGCATTTCGGCTTCGGTATGCTGGCGGTACTGTGGATGTTCAGTGGCTGGCAAGCCTATCGGTCGATTCGGCAGGGTGACGTCGAGGCTCATCGTGGCTGGATGCTACGCAACTTTGCCATGACGTTCGGTGCCGTGATGCTGCGGATCTACCTCGGGCTCTTTGCCGCTGCCGGCGTCGAATTTGCCGAGGCCTATCAAACCGTTGCCTGGATTGCCTGGGTCCCGAACCTGATTCTGGTGGAGTGGTATCTGGTGTTGATGAGCCAAGGCAAGAGCCGAGGCCGAAAACCGCAGAACGCTTGAAGAGGCTATCGCCCGGCGCTACCACTCGGTGGTCCTTGGCGACTGCCCGGCTTGCTGCCCTTACGGGTTGGGGCGCGGCGTTTCTTTGCTGCGCCGCCGACCGTGGTATTGCGCTGCGACGCGGCGCCTGAAGTCCTTGGCCTCGCAGCCGTTGGCGCCTGGTACGGCTTCTTGGGCTTCTTGGGTTTTTTCGGCTTAATCGAACCGGGTACAGCAGACGATGCCGGCACCTGGTGATCTGGGTAATAATCCTCATGAACCTCTCGAGGCAGAATCTGCTGGATCAGGCGTTCGATGCCTTTGAGCTCCTCGATTTCATCGGCACTGACCAATGAGATGGCCTCACCGGTCAAGCCCGCCCGACCGGTACGGCCGATTCGGTGCACATAGTTCTCGGCGACTTTCGGTAGATCAAAATTCACCACCTGGGGCAATTGTTGGATATCCAGTCCTCGGGCCGCCACATCCGTGGCGACCAAGACCTGAAATTCGCCTTTTTTAAAGGCGCCCAAGGCCTCCATCCGCTGACCTTGACTGCGGTCACCATGAATTGCAGCGGCACTGACACCCTCGTCGTGAAGATACCGAGTCAACTGATCGGCACCGGCCTTGGTCTTGGTGAACACCAGGATCTGTTGCCACTGATGATCCCGCATCAGTTGTACCAGCAAGGCCGGTTTTTGTTTCTTGTCGACGGTATAGACCCACTGCTTGACCGTTCTGGCCGTGGTCTGCTCCGGACTGATAATAATTTCAACAGGGTTTTGAACCAGTGTTTTTGCCAGCCGCCTAACCCCCTCAGGAAAGGTCGCCGTGAACATCAGGTTCTGGCGCTGTTGGGGTAGCTGGCGCAATATTTGATCAAGCTCGCGGCTGAAGCCCAGGTCCAACATCCGATCTGCCTCATCCAGCACCAGCACTTCAAGGGCATCGAACCGCAAAGCGTTCTGGGCCGCCAGGTCCAACAATCGGCCCGGCGTTGCCACTAACAAGTCGATACCCCGCCGCAACAGCATCATTTGCGGATTAATCTTAACTCCGCCATAGACCACCGTTGAGCGCAGCGGCAGGTGTTGGCCATAGGCTTTGACGCTGCTGCCAATCTGCAGCGCCAGTTCTCGAGTCGGCGCCAGAATCAGGGCGCGGACTTGATTAGGCCCGGCGGTCTCACCCGCGAGCAGACCCTGCAACACGGGGCAGACAAAGCCGGCGGTCTTGCCCGTGCCGGTCTGAGCCGCCGCGAGCACGTCCCGGCCGGCCAAAATCGCCGGAATCGCCTGCTTCTGTACCGGGGTCGGGGTCTCGTAACCACGTTCACTTAATGCCTGGGTAATGCTGGCCGCAAGGCCAAGTATGGAAAATTGCGACGACGCCATGGGAAATCCGTTAGAGAACCTGGTGGTTTCAAACTACCTTGCAAGGCGCGCGGCAGTCGAGAGACCCAATAGTACATGATCTCGACCCGACAGTGACCGGATAATCCTCGCGCCCCAACATTAACCAAGACGCAATTCATGATACGCATCAACCGCGCCAGACCCACAAGAGAATAGCATTTGGCAAAGACTCAGCCCACAGGTGGCAGGTGAAAAAGGAGAACATATTGCAGTCAATTATTTGGTTCGACGACTTGACCCGCCAAGACTTAGCGCTTGTTGGCGGCAAGAATGCCAGCCTCGGCGAGATGACCGGCCTCGCAAAAACAATTAACGCCGGCATCTCTCCCGGCTTTGCCATTAACGCACATTTATTCAGAGCCTTTATTCGGCGGAACAATTTAATCACAACCATTCAAACCTGCATGGATGAATATCGTGCAGGCACCCAAACCCTGGCGGCCAGCGGCCAATGGATTCGCCAACAGATTCTTGCAGGCACATTTACCCAGGCAGAAAAAGACGATATCGCTGCTGCCTACCGGACGCTCTGCGAGCGCGCTGGTCAAGCGGATGTTGCCGTCCGCAGTTCAGCGACAGCGGAGGACCTACCGGAAGCCAGTTTTGCCGGTCAACACGAGAGCTATCTGAATATTAGCGGCGAGGCCGCCGTGCTCGATGCCGTGCACCGTTGCTACGCCTCCTTATACACAGACCGCGCCATCGTCTATCGCCAGGAGAATGGCTTCAGTGACGCAGATGTCGCCCTGAGCGTCGGCATTCAGGCCATGGTGCGCGCCGATCTCGGCGCCGCCGGTGTGATGTTTACCCTCGACACCGGCTCGGGTTTCAACCAGGTGATCGAGCTCAGTGCGACCTGGGGCTTGGGCGAAACTGTGGTCCAGGGCGCAGTCGTCGCCGATCAGTATCTGGTTGATAAGCGCTTTTTGGATTCTGCCGCCACGGCCACCCTTGTACCCATCATCAGCAAAACGCCTGGCAGCAAACTGGTGAAGATGATCTATGGCGATGCGGGCAATACCCATATTGTCGATACCTCTGCGCAGGAGCGCAGCCAAACCGTGCTGGCAGATCATGAAATACTGACATTGGCGCGCTGGGGGCTCGAGATCGAACGGCACTATGGTTGCGCGATGGATATCGAGTGGGCCAAAGACGGCAACAACCAGCGCTTGTATATCCTTCAGGCGCGCCCGGAAACCGTCGAGGCCAGTCGGGATAGCGGTTTCTTGTTTCACTACGCCATGGATCAAAGCACAGAGCCGCTGCTCATCGGCGCCAGTGTCGGCAATGCCATCGCCAGCGGCAAGGCTGTTTACATCGACAACCCTGGCGACGCCGACGAGTTTCCCGAAGGCAGTATTTTAGTCACGCACCGAACCGATCCTGACTGGCTACCCTTGATGCGTAAGGCAGCGGCCATTATCACCGACACCGGCGGCACCACCAGCCACGCCGCCATTGTCAGTCGGGAACTCCGAGTCCCCGCTATAGTCGGCGCTGGCAACGC